>JGI24538J26636_10000432_pt1 | contig 12375 bp, 8 predicted proteins | sample SouAtlMetagenome_FD_26636 | JGI IMG/M metagenome (IMG submission 26636) | reverse complement strand
TTTTGAATTGGACAATGCAGGCGGCTACAACAGCTATAGTTTAGATACAGACGACACTTTACCAAATTCAACGAATACGAGCTTATCACAAGCTAACATATTTGGGGTCGCTCATGATATAGACCCTAGTGTATGTGGGTCTATTAACTACATGGTCCTGGGGTCATCACCATCAAGACAATTTGTGATTAATTTTTCTGAAGTATGTCATTTTTCTTGTAACGACATCCAATCAAGTTCGCAAATTATTCTTTATGAATCCTCTAACACAATCGATATAAATATTTATGACAAACCAATTTGTGACACTTGGAATGGTGGATTAGCAGTTGTAGGCGTTCAAAATATTGATGATACCATTGCTTTCACGCCACCAGAGAGAAACACAAGTGTTTGGGAAGCAACAGATGAGTTTTGGAGATTTACACCGTCGTTGGGAACCGACAACTATGTGTTTGAATGGTTTGAAGGGACAACACTGCTAGGAACTAATGATACAGTAACAGTATCTCCTACAGAAACAACAACCTACACCGCTTCAATTACTTACAACTTNTGTACTGGTGGAACCGCTACAGTAACCGACACCGTAGTTGTTGAAATCAACCCTACTCCACAACCAATGGCCGCTAGCGCTATTGTTTACCAGTGTCCTGGAGGTGAAAGTGTTTTAGAAGTGACTGTTGATGCTGATATTGCGGACACGACTACTTTCTACTGGTCTTATAACGGAGTAGATGTGCAATCAGGTCCTGAGAATACTTACTTAGTTCCTACAGGACAATTTGGAGACTATTTAGTGACCGCTATTGATGACGCAGGCTGCTATGGCGATACCGTGATTACGGTGACTGAAAGTACAGTTCCTGAACTTGAAGAGGGGACTTCCTTTACAAAGTGTATGAATGAAGATGTTGAATTAGGAGTTACTGTTTTAAACCAAGACCTTATAGGCGATGATTTAGAATACACTTGGTATATTGATGGAAATGTGGTTCAATCTGGATCTGATGACTATTACACACACACAGCAGCACAAGAAAATGGAATGATTACTGTGGTTGTAACAGACATAGTGTCCTCATGTGAATCGGCAACGACTATTGAAGTAGAGTATTACATGAACACTAACTGTGTAGACATGCCTCAGGGACTTTCGCCAAACGGAGATGGCATGAACGATTGCTTAGAGTTAGATCACTTAGAAGATAAAGAAGACATTGTTAAGATCGAAATATTCAACCGATACGGCGTCAAAGTCTTTGAAATGAATGACTACGTAAATCAATGGTGTGGACAAAACGCCAGTGATGGAAATGATGGTTCTAACGAATTACTCCCTGTAGGAACTTATTTTTATGTCGTTCAATTTGCATCAGGAAAAGAGCCAAATATCAGCTGGATATATCTAAATTACTAACCAAAACAACAACTAACTATAATGAAAAATTTAGTAATACTTTTATTTACAATACTGTTGGCGTCTCAGGGGAATGCTCAACAAGATCCTCAGTACACGCAATACATGTACAATATGAACATTATAAACCCTGCTTACACAGGCTCTACAGAAGGTTTATCTGTCGGCGCATTGTATCGCAGCCAGTGGGTAGGATTAGATGGGGGACCAGAAACATTTACATTTAACGTTCACTCCCCTGTAGGAAAACAGGTAGGCTTGGGTCTTTCTGTAATTTCTGATCAGATTGGACCTGTAAAGGAAACCAATGCCTATATAGATTTTTCTTACACAATTCCTTTAGGAACCGTTACCAAGTTAGCCTTTGGAATCAAAGGAGGGTTTACCTTTCATGACATTGGGTTAATTGGTTTAGATGTGATTGACGATTTTGATCCTAACTTCCAATCTAATATTAATGAAATGACTCCAAATGTTGGGGCCGGTGTTTATTTTTACAAACCAAATAAATACTATATTTCTGTATCAGTGCCTAATATTTTAAATGGCGTTCATTTAGATACCAACGGTACTAAGATTGGATCAGAAAAAGAACACTTTTTTGCGGCTGCTGGTTATGTATTTGATTTATCTGAAAACTTTAAATTAAAACCGCATACACTTTTAAAATACGCGACTAATGCCCCTGTTAGTTATGACATAAATGCCAATGTTTTTATGTATAACATGGTAGAGGTTGGCCTAGGCTATCGCCTGCAAGATTCGTTTAGTGGGATGATTAATTTTCAAGTGTCCAATAATATGAGAATTGGGTATGCATATGATGCCATTCGGTCGGATTTGGACATTGTGACCAATTCGTCACATGAAATATTTATTAATTTTGATCTTAACTTCACCAAAAAAGTTTCTCGATCGCCACGTTATTTCTAATCTAAGTTAAGTTATCACATTATGAAAAATATTATATCAATTTTTAGTATCGCCTTACTGTGGAGTGTTAGTGTAAATGCTCAAAGTAATGACACAAAAAAAGCAGATAAACATTTCAACAAGTATGAATTTGTTGAAGCTGCTGAAGATTATCTAAAATTAGCAACAAATGGAAAAGGAGACACATATGTTTATAGCCAGTTAGCAGAAAGCTATTACAACGTATTTAATACCGTTGAGGCTGAAAAATGGTACGCCAAAGCACTTGAGACCTCTTCAGATCCAGAAATGGTTTACAACTATTCTCAAATGCTTAAAGCCAATGGGGATTACGAAGAATCTAACGTTCAATTAGCAAAATTTTCGTCAATGCGACCTGCAGATAATAGAGCAATTGCCTTCAGAGAGAATCCAAATTATTTGCCGAAAATTTTAGAAAAAGGTAAAAAATTTAACATTCAGGGCTTAGCAATTAACTCAGAAGTATCAGATTTTGGAGGAAACCTACAAAACGGCAAGCTTTATATCACATCGGCTAGAAGTGGAAAGCGCAAAACCTACGGATGGAATGAAGAACCTTTTTTAGATATATATACTGCAATTGCAAATGAGGATGGTTCCTTTCAAATGCCTTCAATTATTGAAGACAATATTAACACAAAGTACCATGAAGGGACCGTGAGTTTTTCTCCTGATGGAAACACCATGTATTTTTCTCGTGAAAGTTTTTATGAAAAAGTATACGAAAGAGACCCCTCAACGAAATACAAAATCAGTGTTTTACACCTATATAAATCTATTAATCAGGAAGGCCAATGGTCAGAAGCAGAACCCTTGTCTGTAAATGGCGACAATTACTCTGTAAAAAATCCGTCCGTTAGTGCAGACGGAAGCACCTTGTACTTCGCATCAGATAAAGCAGATGGCTATGGTAACTTTGATATATACAGTGCTGCTATTGATGAAAATGGCTCTGTAGGTGAGGCCACAAATTTAGGTCAAAAACTAAATACGGAAGGGCAAGAAATGTTCCCATTCATTAGTGCTAATAATACCCTTTATTTCTCTTCAAATGGCCATCTTGGCCTAGGAGGATTGGATGTGTTTTTTGCTAAGATTGTAGACGGAAAAGTAGGGCCTGTTAGAAACATCGGTATCCCCGTCAATGGCAATGCAGACGATTTCGCTTTTAGCATCAATGAAGAAACTGAAGAAGGGTTTGTCTCTTCAAACAGAGAAGGTGGTATGGGAAGTGATGATATTTACGCCATTAAAAAACTTCAACCAATCTGTGATGTACTCATGACCGTGACAGTAAGAGATAGCAAAACAGGATTAATCTTAGATGGAGCATCTGTGAGTATTCAAGATGCTGAAGGTAATATTTTTGGAACAAAAACTTCAAATGCTGAAGGCATTGTTGAATACATTATTGAATGTGATGTTGACACAAAACTTGTGGGATCTAAAATAGATTACGAGAGTGGATCTACTGTCGTTTCTGGAACCAGTGAAGAAATGGTTTCTGCTGAACTCCTATTAACTCCAATAGAGGACATTATAATTGCAAATAAAGTTATTTTAAATCCTATCTACTTTGATTTTGACAAATCTAATATTACGGCTCAAGCAGCATTTGAATTAGACAAACTAGTTCAGTTAATGACTAAATACGAATCGATTGTCATCAGTGCAGAATCGCATACAGATTCTCGAGGATCTGCTTCTTATAACCTATCCCTTTCTGACAGACGTGCCAAAACAACGGCACAGTATGTGATTTCTAAAGGAATTGACGCTTCAAGAATCACAGGGTCAGGTAAAGGAGAAACGATGCCAAATGTGGATTGTGGTGGCAAGTGTACAGAAGATCAACACCAACTAAACAGACGTTCTGAATTCTTTATCTTGGAAGGAAATCCAAATGACTAATAAGTAAGTAAATTACTTAACAACAAAAAGCCTCAGCAAATGCTGAGGCTTTTTTTGTTTTATAATGCCTGTAACATCAATAAGGCTAACCCAATAATTCCAACAGGGAGCACAATGAGCATAAACAAGGAATACTCTAAGCCTTTTTTGTTAGAGAGTTTAGCGTTTAGTACACGGCGTTTGCGGCCACTGTAGCTAACCCAGTTTTTGAAGTGAATAAATACTGCTGTCATTATAAAGAGTACCCAAGCATTTGACTCCGACATGACGACAACTTTCATTTGTTCTAAGAACTTAATAAAAAATACCCCACCTAGAAATAACAGCGTGATTTGTAATACCGAAGTATAGAACAATGCTACTGTATTCGCTTTTTGCTTGTAACGGCCTTTAAAACGGTTAAAAACGGTCAGGTAAAGTTGATTGAAAAAATTCATAGATGCCAATATAGAAAAAAACCCGTGATTTCAACCCTTATTTTGAGACATAAAACACTAATTCTGAGTGATGACTTGAAAGTTGTCAATTTCAAAAGTACCACTATTATTAGTCCCCCCACCAGTGTATTTAAAAGCAATAAAAGCCGTCCCAGAATAAGCACTTAAATCTATATAGCTAGAGTCAATCCAGTTCTGATAAGATTCTGAGTCCGAAACAATAATTCCTGGCAGGGCTGACCATGTCGCTGAAATAACCCCTGAATTGGTGGCATTCCAGTCTGTTGAAATTAGCAATTCCAAATTGCTATTGTCACTAAAACTGTTAGATGATTGAAAGTTGATAAATTCTATTGATTGTGAGTCCAAGTTAATAGGTGGCGAAATTAACCAAGCAATATTAGAGGGGTCTCCAGAATTATAGGCTCCTATTTGTGCTATTTTACTTCCTTGATTTTGACTGTCAGTTGTTGTTTTAATTTTCCATTCTTTGCTTCCGGCTTCTATAAAATTGTTCCAAACACCCGATATTGACGAATTATTTGGATAGGACTCAAAATCATCTTCAAAAACAACTGAAAACTCATTCGAATCTGTTAGAGTACAACGAGATGAATTTAATTCCACATCCTCTGTAGTATTTAAAACTAAAACCAACTCTGAACCGTTGTAGGTTTTAGACACAATCCCAGATATGGTGCCGCCTCCATCAGTTAGAACTTCGTTCTTAAAACTTGCAAATGAACTTGTTTCTAATATAAAATTGTAATATGAAAAACCTGAACAACGTTGAACGGTTTTATGACTGTCATAATCATCTGCTGGATCAACAAAAGGCTGACCTACAGAGCTGATTGGAAACTCGAGCTTGTCGAAAGTGACGAAAATCCCTATATCCTTGCTTTCAAGTATGGACACTGATTTTGGAATAATCATTTCTGTACTTGCAGATCTAAAAATATGAGATGGATACCTGTTTGAGGTCAAGGTCTCAACTTCACCGTCCTTAATAGTTCCCCCAATCGTATATACACCATCTTCGCTTTTTACCTCTCCTAAAAACAATCCTTTTAAGTAAATATAAATTTCTCTACCCTTATTAAACCGATTGTATGAATTGACTTGATTTAATGCGACTTTAATTGCATCTGTTGCATTTTCTGTTGAATTTTGAATAAAAAATTCTTTATAAAAATTTCCTGTTAAATCAGATGAAGACACAAAGCCTTTAATGGCTATTTCTGAAGAAATTAAAGTGGCATCTTCTCCTGAGTAAAACTGACTTTTTAATTGTTCGATTGTAATTAACTGGACGTGTCCAGTTTCAATGCGCTCTAAAAGAGTCTTTAAATTTTTGTTTTCTTCATCCCCTAAACTTTCTGGGACCGAAAAATCGTCGTCTTGTACACAAGACACAATCGCAACACTCGCTAAGAGTGCTAATAGATAGTTTTTTAAATTTATTGTTTTCATAATATGATTTTTTTGTTAGAATCTAAAATTGAGGTTCATAAAGTAAGTGGTGCCACGGCCAAACCAGTATTTTGGTCCAAAGCGTCGTTTAGGCGTGCTCGTATCTTCTTTCAGGGTTTGATAATTGGCGTTACGCCCTTGCTCAAATCCACCGGTTTTAAATTGGGTGTTAAGAATATTGTTTAAACTCACAAACAGACTGATGTACTTGTTGCCAACTTTCCAAGACTTCCCTCCTACGGCATTCCATACCATGTAAGAATCAAATTTTTCTTGTCTTAGCAACTCTTTTGCAAGCGTCGGGTCGTAATCTGGAAATGGAAATCCATCTGTATCTAGATAAAAATTCTCTGTACGCGTTAAGGGAGATACATCCACATAGGCGTTAGACATAAAGTTTGCCGTGGTGCCAAACCACCAGTAGTTAGGATCGCGGTATTCAAAGCCAACAGACGCAGCTCGCTGTGGACCGCCTGCTATTTTGTAGTCTTTTAAATTCGCTTCACCAAAGTTTAATCCATTAGTGAAATCACTAGAAGTTAATAATAAGTTTGGATTGTTATCATAGGTATATTGACCTACGGAAGCAACTCCTGTCAGTTTAATGGTTGGGGTCACCTGGGCTTCAATCCCAAATTCAATTCCTAAATATCTTTTGTCAATCCCTTCAAGAACTTCTTGTACAAAAGCTGTGCCTGAATCAACTCCACTAATACCATCTGCATAGTAAAACGAGACTTCATTTGCATCTTGCATCTTGGTAAAATACCCAGTCAATCGAGCTTTTACAGTCGGAGATCTGTAAATATAATTTAAATCAAAAGACGTTATTTTCTCTTCAGTAATCCCAAACCCCGATTGGTCTCCAACGATCGCATGATTATCTCTTGAATTAGAAAACGTATTCCGAATGGTTGGTGCCTTTGTTAAATAACCTGCGTTGGCTACTAATAAATGCTTTCCAGAAAATTTATAGGTTAATCCTCCTTTTGCGCCGATAGCTAAAAATTCAACTTTTTCTCCTTTTCCTAGCGAATTGTCTTCATAAACTTCACTTTGGTATAAACCTTCTCTTTGGTAATCTGTTTGTGTAATACTACCGGCTAAGAAAAAGTCTACCTTATTGTATTTAAACTGTACCTGAGCAAAACTACTTAAAACATTAGCCTCTATATTGTAGTTGTATCTAAAAGTATCGCCTTTGCCCACAATTTGATTGGGATTTTGTAAATCAAACTGAACTTGATCAAAAGAATCTACATTTAAATAACCTGTAGAACTTCCCAGCATGTCAATTATTTCTGCAAAATTGTGCGACTTTAAACCCTTATAGTTGACAGCTGCATTTAAGGTTACATGTTCAGAGACTTCTGAATTAAAAATAGTATTTACAGTCAGTTGTGCATCATCACTACGGTCTTCATACAACACATAGGCCGCATTATCCCCTGTGATATTGTTGGTAACGTTGGCGTCGTAAACACGGTTCCAATCTAATTGACCGCCTTCTGTGAAGTTTTGGTACGCATTGTAAGCACCGGCCAAATCTGGACCGTCATTGTCAGCTAAAAAATAACTTGGCAAGCCTTGATAATAGGCTGGACTTGGGTTTGCACCCCCAGCATAATCTAAACGACTATTTCCTAACTCACCAAATTGGTATGCAACATTGGTGTTTAAACTTGTTTTTTCGTTGAAATCCCAGTAATGGTTTAACATTAAAACAGGTTCTGCGATGCGCTTTACACGCGAATTGCGTTTTACACCATCTTGGTAGCCCCAATACTCATTGTACTTAATGTTTTTTAGATCGTACACTTCTTGCGTATTTGGAGATGATTTTCCACGCTTGTTTGGAGTATAAAACCCTGTAAAGTTTAAGCTATGCTTATCGTTGATTTTCTTTTCAACAGAAACAAAAAAAGAGTTGGCGTCATAAAAGGTTCCGTCTTGATACCCTTCGTCACCCCAGCGTCTTCCTAAAGAGAAGGCGTAAGACCAGCCCCCTTCAACCAAGCCAGAGGCATAGGTTGCCATGACTCTATTGGAGTAGCTTCTGTTAGAAGAGGAATACGTTACACGACCACCACTTGGATATTCCGAGGCTCTAAGGTTCATATTAGTAGTTCCTAAGATTCCTCCAAAATTATAAGCTGAGGCGGATAAACCTGTAGTCAATTCTTGGTTACGAAGCACGTCATTAAGCCCCCCCCAATTACTCCATTGTGGCCTTCCATTGTATACCTTATTCATTTCAATACCGTTCATAAGAACGTTACCGTTATCTGAATTAAGACCCCTAACTCTAAAAAAGGAAGAGCTAAACTCAAAGGCTGCAGCCCGTTGAAACACATCTTGAGAGGACGCTAATAATCCTGAGATATTATCGGCACCACTAGTGTCGTCATTTAGTTCATCATCCGAAAGGGTAATGGTAAATAAATCATCCATAGTAGTGTCTACGGATAACATCATATCTTGAATGTCAAGTGTTTTTCCTTCGTTCACAACTATTGGGTAGCGCGCTACCATATAGCCATTTTTCGAAAGGCTTAATACTTGTTCTCCAAGAGGAACGTTTGAAGAAAACTTAAATTCGCCTAATGCGTAGGTGAGCGTATTAAGTTGCGTGTCTTCAAAATGCACTAATACCCCTTCAAGGGGTTGGTCTGTTAGCATATCTTTAATACTCCCCTGCACTATGGTTTGCTGAGCGAACGATAGGAAAATATTAAAAAACACAAACAGACCGCATAAATTGGGTGTGTTCATATTAATAAATTTGGGTTAAAAAATTATATGTCTAAAACAAAAATATACTTCTTGTTTTAATTTCTTTACTTTTGTGAATAAATTAAAAACCAATTTTCTTTAAACTAAAACTATGATTCAAAAATTTATTTCAAATAAACTACTGGTTTTCAGCTTGTTATGTCTTACAATAGGCCAGGCACAAGAAAAAAGGAAATTTAAAATTCANACTGTTGCGTTTTATAATGTTGAAAACCTCTTTGACACGATCAATGATCCCAATAAATACGATGAGGCTAGCCCTATTATGAAGCTTAAAACTAATTTGGAGGGTGTTTATAAAAAGAAGGTCCAAAATATGGCGAAGGTTATTTCTCAAATAGGAAGTGAAGGGTCTAAAAATTCGCCTGCTATCATTGGACTATCAGAGGTAGAAAACAGGTCTGTTGTAGAAGATTTAGCCAATGATCCTGCGTTACTATCAAAAGATTATGGGATTATTCATTTTGATTCGCCAGATGAACGTGGAATTGATGTCGCATTAATGTATCAAAAAACATTGTTTTTACCATTAAGTTCGAGCACTCACGAGCTAAAACTCATGGATGACAGCAAAGACAAAAGAGATTACACAAGAGATCAACTGCTTGTCAGCGGGTATTTAGAGGGTGATTTGATCCATGTGATTGTAAACCACTGGCCTTCTAGAAGTGGTGGAGAAGCCAAAAGTCGCTCTAAACGTATGGCAGCAGCAACCCTTAATAAGCGTTTGATTGATTCTCTTCAATCCAACGATCCCTATGCCAAAATATTTACGATGGGAGATCTTAATGACAATCCAGATAATGATAGTGTAAAGAAAGTCCTCGAAGCTGAAGGGGATAAAAGTCTCGTCGGATTCAAGGGGATTTACAANCCAATGGAAGCGATCTATAAAAAAGGGATTGGAACCAATGCCTATAAAGGGGTTTGGTTTCTATTTGATCAGATTTTGGTGAGCAAACCGCTGCTAGATGACGATTATAGTTCGTTTAGGTTCTACAAAGCTGGCATCTTTAATGCGCCTTATTTAATTAATAAAAAAGGAAAATACAAAGGCTATCCTTATCGAAGCTTTACCTATAGTGGATTTATTGGAGGGTATAGTGATCACCTTCCGGTGTATGTGCACGTTATTAAGGAAGTGGAGTAATTTCATTCCCTTATATTTATAAAAAAAGCAGCCCATGGGCTGCTTTTTTTATAGGAGTACTACACTGGCCACGAATTCCATGGAATTCTAGAGAGGATTAAAATTAAGGCGATGGTATAAAAAATCGCGATGGTTTTATACTTAGGTCCAGAAACCAATTTCTTTTTGTGTTTTGAATAGCCAATAGTAATTAAAGCGACAGCAAGAATATTAATTGTTGGGTGCTCGACAAGGTATAAGCGTTGGACAGCATCTTTCATGACGCCACCAACTCCAAGGTCACTCCACAGCCCAAAACGAGCAGAAGTGAAATACAGAAGCAATCCTATAAGCAACTGAATGTGTGAAACAATTAGGGTAAATAGCGATACTCGAAATGCTTTGGCGTCGTAGTCTTTTTTACCAAAGTAGCCTATAAGAGCTTTAAAAACGGCTAATATAAGTACAACAAGGACTAAGTAAGCCCAGTAGGAGTGAATCGTTTGGATCATAATGGATTGTTTAAAATTTATGTTTTAAAAAGTAGTGTAAAATTAATCCCATTTATTTTCTGCATCATCGCCTCCCCAAATCAGAGTCGCCAAATAAGGGTTGTCTATAAAAGGATTTCTATTCCCTTGAGCAGAGTATATAACAGTATTTCTTTGGGTCTCAAATTCTGAGACTGGATCTTCAATGTTCCAGGCTATAAAGAGGTCCAAATTCCCTACCGAGTCAAAACTCTCCCCATATCGTATATTTAAATACAAGATCATACGTGCAACATCGCCACGCCATTCATCTCCTGGGAACCATTTGTTCGATGATGTTACAGAATAGGCTCCACTTCCTTCAGCAAAGGCTTTATTGCTTCTTGTCGTATTAATGCTAGCATCGCACACTCTTAGGTGATGTAAATCGGTTAAAGCAATATTTGAGCCTAGTAAAGATTGTGGGTAAACGTGTTCTGTATTAAATGTCTGAGGTGAATGGGAGTTTGAACCAGAAGTATATTCTTGCCAATAGCGCGTTTCTCCAGTATACATCAAAACAACATTATTTGTAGTTGTTAAATCGGCATCCGCATTATATAAATAGTNATGACGTTGTGNGTACGATAATATTGTGGTATGGTTGTCAGATGTATGATTTGCTAATTCATCATACATTAAATCTGGGTCTGCAACAAACTGAATTCCTGTATAATAACCGATTAAATCGTCTGGAATATTAAAAGAAAAGGAATCCAATACTGTAATTGATACCACAGCCGATGAACAGCTATTGTTTGGAGTATCGTCATCACAAATACTGTACATAAAACTATCCGTACCCAAGTAGTTTGTTGGTGGTGTGTATTCTACTGAACCATCAGAGTTCAACACAACAACGCCCAAGGTTTGGGAAGAATCTATTGAGGAAAGGATCGCTTCATCAATGACACTGTCATTTTCTAATAGATTGGTAATTGTTTTAGAGGTGTTTTTCGAAACATTATGAGCATCGTCTTCCGCAACTGGATTCCCTTGGTCTGCAACGATGATCGTCACTGTTGCTGTAGAGCAATCAGCGGGCGAGTCGTTATCACAGAGCGTATAGGTAAAAGAATCTTCTCCAATAAAATTAACGGCTGGAGCATAGGTATATGTATTATCTCTATTGTCAACTATAGTTCCGCCTTCCACTGTGGTTTGGTCAAAGGAAGTTATGACCGCATTGTCCTCAACGGTATCATTTGATAATAAGTTTTCAATAGTAAAGTCGGTGTCTTCTAGGGCATCAAAGGAGTCGTCAACTGCTATAGGCTGACCTGTATTATTATTGTTTGTCTCTGAGTTGTTTGACCCAGGATCGTCTCCAGAACTACAATTAATAAATAAACTAGTAAAAAGGAAAATTGGTATAATTTTTTTCATTCTCAAATATATTAAAATTAAAACAAAAAGCCATCTATAAAATAGATGGCTTTAGTAATGTTAAAAAAATGTATAGGGGTATTAGTTAACAACCCACAGTCCATCAGTTTTAATAAGACTCATGATTTCGTTTCCTGTTGCACCAGTATAGACAACAAATTTAAGAACATATTTTTGTCCTTCCTCAGCATTAGGATCCATATCATCTAATAGCGCATTAAAAGCTTCTAGAAGCATACTGTCTGACCAGTAGTTAGAGCTAGCAGTTCTTCTGTCAAAACTTCCAAAAAATCCGACATTATCTGCTGGACCAGGATATTGATCCATAAATGCTCTTGATAT
>JGI24538J26636_10000430_pt1 | contig 12376 bp, 9 predicted proteins | sample SouAtlMetagenome_FD_26636 | JGI IMG/M metagenome (IMG submission 26636) | reverse complement strand
TGCCCCTATTCTTTAAGTTACTTCCCACTATATGTACATTCTTAGGCTTTGGATTGTCTTACGTATTATATAGCAGTAATTTTATGAGTTTAATGTCCACAGGTTTAATTCGTGTATATACATTTTTAAGTCAAAAATGATTTTTTGACCTAATTTATAATTATTACATTGGAAATTATATATTATGAGTTAGTTATGAAAATTATTATAAAGTAATCGACAAGGGTTTTTTAGAGTATTTTGGTGCTACTGGAATTATAAGAATCATTTATAAAATTTCAACAAATACTTTAAAATTCCAAACTGGTTTTATTTACCACTATATTTCATTAATTTTTTTATCTGTTTTTTTACTTCTTATTTATTTAGACGTTTATTTTTTTTAACATCGACAGTTTAGTAAAACATTTATAACTAATTTATTGTTAATGATTTCGCATGGATCAAGATGATGTTTCGCAATTTCCATTAATAAATGCCTCAAGTTGATAAAGGTCTGTTTATTTTAATTGTCCAATCCAGTTTACATTTATTTTTTCTAACTTATGGGATTCTGTTTTTATGCTTTATTTACCCTTATTTTAAAAATATGATCATTTATTACAAAATTTTCATTAAATTTTTTTTTGATTTATTTACTATTTCGTTTTTCATAAAAAAAAATACACGCTTAATGGAAATTTTTTGACGCATTTTTAAAAAATATTAAAATCGAGTCCTGTTTATAGCTTTTTGGGTTTATGTATTTATAGTTAGATTAGGTTTAAATAATTAATGACTAAGAAGATAAATGCCAGCACTTTTCGATTAGGTTATAATTTATTTTGGTATTATAAAATTTCAAATGTATTTTTCCCATTAAAATTTCGTAACATAGTCAAAATTTCTAAAAAAAGATTAAAAAAAAATAATTACATTTGTTTAAATTTCTTATTTAAATTTAATTATATTTCAATATTAATTCATGTTAACCATAAAAAATTTAAATTTTTTGCGAATAGTATAAGATTCATAAAAAACAAAGTTACTAAAACCCAAAATTATTTAAAAAGTTGTTTGAATAATAAAAAATTTATTTTATGCTATTTTAGATCATTAAATTACATACAAACATACATAAAAGATTATAAGCAAATAATAAATTTGCATTCTAAAACAAAAACGAAATACTACTTAAAATTCACAGTTAATTATTCATACTTACAAAAGTTAAAAAATCAAATAATTATTTTACGAAATTTCTTATTCGAAACATATAAACGAAACACTAATGGTATTGACTCGACTTTAAATTATTTTTTCCACTCAAATTTGTATCAGAATTTAAATAAGAAAGTGTTTTCACGATTTACTAGCAAGACGTTGTCAAAAAAATATTATCAAATGCTTAATATAAAGAACGAAGAAATAAGTTTGGAATTATTGCTTAATAATTGATTTAAGTATAGATGGAAAATCCAGCTAAACAATGTTTTTAATAACCTAAATTTTAATAAATTTTTAAATAAATTCGATAAAAATACGACTTCGAAGCAAAATATAAAACAACAATTTAAGATAAAAAGACATAACCTATTATTTTATTCATACTTCTTATTCAAAAATACTGAATTGATTTGTAAGCATATAGGATCATCTTTATTAAAAACAAACCAGCATGTTAAAAATGTCCAATTCTTATTGAACAGACTTTATTATTTATATTCTCAAAAAATCTTAAATTTAAAAGGATTCAAATTTTATTTATCAGGAAAATTAAATGGGAAAATGAAGCGACAAAAGTATTCGTATAAAATACGAAAAATGTTATTACAAACAATAAATGTTAAAATTTTTTATAGTTATTTTAACCTATACACCACATTTGGAGTTTTTTCTATTAAAGTTTGATTATGCTAAACAATTTTATTATTAGTGAATAATTATTTTAAAATACATAAACAAAAAAACGTTTATAAAGAATATAATAAAACAGAGAGTCATTTAAAGGGAGGAATCATTGGATTAAAAAGTAAGAGCTATTCTAGAATCACAAATAATCAGGTAGAATCACTTCGAAAAGACATCGTAAGACTAACTAAACGAAATTGTAAAATTTTGATTAGAATCGATATGAATTATTCAACAACGAAAAAATCTATCGGTTCACGAATGGGTAAAGGTGTTGGGAATTTTGATAAATACGTTTGTTATTTAAAAAAAGGCTCTATTATATTAGAATTTTTTTATAGCACTTTAATGTCGAAAATTTATTTTAAAAAAATTTTAATGACTATATCAAAAAAATTAGGGGTTTCAACTAGCATTTTTGAAAAAAATATTAAAGGTATCAGTTAACAATTAATTAGAAAAAAAAAATCAGAGTAAGGTCTATACTAATTTTCGGGAAATACCTTAAAAACAATAAATAATTTAAATGAAGTAATTAAAAAGTTANNTACATTNTGCTTAAAAACTTCAAATAGCGTTAAAATCGAANAATCGATATTCTTGAGATAACTCTAACGACTTTTTAACAATACGCTTTTGTGAGTCATCATAAATTACCTCAAAAAATCCTGTCAAAGGAAAATCTTTTCTTAATGGATGAGCAGTAAAACCGTATTCAGTTAAAATTCTTCTTAAGTCGTTATGTAGAAAGAAAAAAATGCCGTATAAGTCTCATATTTCTCGTTCGATTCAATTGGCTGTTCTATATAATGAAATGGTTGATAATAATGAGACTAATTCTTTGGTCTTTGTTACTAAAGATAAACGGTAGTTAAATCTTGTGCTTAAAATTAAATACCTTAATGTAAACCTAAATTTATTTTTTGGGGTATCAGATACAACAATATCAATCAACAAATCAAGTTGAGATAGGGTTTGGTTTTTACAAAAAGTTAAAACAGGATAAATATTTCAAGGTAAAACTCATTTGATTTAGGTTTCACTAATCATACATATAAAACANATAAGTTTGCAAATATTTTGCATGTTTGAAAATTATAGTTATAAATTATTTAATATATAAATTATAAGTTTATAAATTAGTTATGATATTTAAAACGATTTTAAGAAATCTAATAAACCGGAGTTCCACAAAATTAATTATAAATTTATCCAATTGATTCACTACATATTAAATTTTTGAAAATCGACTTCTATTTCTAAATTATTTATTTTTTTTTTCTTAATTAAATGTGATAAATTATATTCAAGGAAAAACAAAAAAGTTTTTTTCAAACAAAAAAATAATAATTTGGATTTTTTACTGTTGAAAGTCATTCGCATATAAAGGTTATTTATTCATCTTATAAAATTATTTTTTTTACTTAAATTAGTTGTTATTTATTGAAGAAATTAAACGACCAAATAATCTTATAGTATATGAATCTTGTGCCGTTTTTAATTTACCCTTATCTGATAAACATAACGCAATTGAACCGATCATACCAACAAGCAATATTAAAGCGATTAAAACAGTAAAATAAAAAAAATGTAAATATAAAAATTCTCCAAATAAAAATATATCGTTAATAAAATACTGTGTAATATTAGATACTCAAATATTCGAAACAACTGCGAAGTTCAATACAGTATTTTCAACACTTGTGATAAGGTATTCAAAAACTACGAAAAAAAGTATAAAAATAAAAAAGTATAAATTATCGATAACAAAACCCGATTTTTGAACAAATAAATAATTTGTATTAATCATCATCATTATAAAAATAAAATAAATATAGACACGAAATCTTAAACTAATGCGTACGGATCTACAAGCGAGACATACGGTTTAATTAAATAATTATTTATAGAAAGTAATTTTATAAATTGCCATTAGTTTATACTAATATTATAACTGCTCCAATATACACAATCAAAAGAATGTAACTCAAAAATTCAAATTCAAGACTGAACAAAAAAAAACAAATATTTAAGATAATAAATAATAAGCTTAAAACCGAATATATTGAATTGTGAGAAAATATCAACAATAGACCGAAAATGAATACTATAAAAAAAATAATAAAAAATCATGTAGTCATATATTTTATGCGTTTAATTCGACTCTCATATGTTAATGTCATAACTAATAATAAAAAATTAAATTTTTAAAATTTTTAACTCAAAATTAGATAAAAATGGAATAATTACTAAAAAATAGGCAAAATAGAAAATTGTTGCGATTTGGCTTATAATCACATAGGGGAACTCAACAAGCTGCGACCCTAATCACCCTAATAAAATTACATCTGCAACAAAAAGTCAAAAAAATATCTGAGATAAACTATCAAATTTCGAACTGCTAACTTTGAATTTTTGTAGAAAAGGCAAAAAAAATAATATTACTANAGATAATCCCATACAAGCTACACCTCCTAACTTTGATGGTATTGATCTCAAGATAGCGTAAAACGGTAAAAAGTATCACTCGGGAACGATATGAGTGGGAGTTACAATTGCATCAGCTCGTATGTAATTATCGCTGTGACCTAAAGCATTAGGATTAAAAAATACAAAAAAGGTAAATAATGAGACCAGAATTAAGAAACCGAATAAATCTTTAACATAAAAATAAGGGTAAAAAGAAATTCTATCTGTCTTAGAACAAATTCCTAAAGGATTAGTCGACCCGCTAATATGTAAAACACTAATGTGAGATAAAGCTAAACCGGCAATTAAGAATGGAACCAAATAGTGTAAGCTAAAAAATCTGTTCAAAGTTGCATTAGAAATGCTAAAACCACCTCATAATCATTTCGCTATACTTTCTCCAACTACTGGAATAGCAGAAGCTAAATTGGTTATGACAGTTGCGCCTCAAAAAGACATTTGACCTCAAGGTAAAACATAACCCATGAAGGCTGTTGCCATCATTAAAATAAAAATTACGACCCCAGTATATCATAGAGCAATTTTTCTATAAGACTTAAAATACAAAGCGCGACCAATATGGATGTAAGTAATAATGAAAAACATTGAAGCCCCGTTAGCGTGAATATAACGAATTAATCACCCATTATTAACGTCTCTTGAAATGTGTTCAATGCTATTAAAAGCCAAATCGATATGAGGTGTGTAATGCATTGCTAATAATACACCAGTTAAAATTTGAATGCCTAAACATAAACCTGCTAAAGAACCAAAACCTCAGAAATAATTTATATTACTTGGAGTTGGATAATCAATGATATGATTATTGAAAATAGACAATATTGGAACATTTATAATTCTCATTTAAATTAATATTTTAGTACATCATCTTAATCCATCTTTAATATTTAAAATTAATAAACTCAAACTCAGAATTAAATACAAATTATTTTAACGGTCAATTTCACCGAAAACCACGTCAATTGTTCCAATAATAGTTACAATATCTGCAATTAATAAATTTTTAGCTAAATAATCTATACCTTGCAAGTGAATGAAACCGGGCGATCTAATTTTACAACGATATGGCTGATTACTTCCGTCAGATATTAAATAAATGCCAAATTCACCTTTTGGTGCTTCAATGCCAACGTAACTTTCACCTGAAGAAACTGTAAATCCTTCACTATACAATTTAAAATGGTGAATCAAGCCTTCCATAGAATTTTTTAAGTTATTTCTTGAAGGAGGGCTAATTTTATAATTCTCAACTTTGACTGAACCTTCAGGCATCTGTTCAATACATTGGTTCATAATTATTAAACTTTGCCTCATTTCTTCGATCCTCATTAAATATCTGTCATAACAATCTCCAGATGTGCCGATCGGAACATTGAAAAACGTGTCATTATATATTTCATAGCTCGTATTTTTTCTTAGGTCCCAGCTTACACCGGTTGACCTTAAAATAACTCCAGTGAACCCGTAATTTAATGCAGAATTTTTCGATACGATTCCAACGTTTAGTAGTCTTTGCTTTCAAATACGATTTTTTGTTAACAGCTCTTCGATCTCATCGATTCTTGATCCAAACTGCTTAACGAAATAATAAATATCATTGAGCAACCCTTTAGGCAGGTCTTTCGATACGCCACCTGGTCTAATATAAGCAGCATGTAGTCTAGCACCAGAAACTCGCTCATAAAATTCCATCAATTTTTCACGTTCTTCAAAGCCAAATAGAAATGGGGTTAAAGCTCCAACGTCTAAAGCATGAGTGGTTAACGACATTAAATGATTCAGTATACGGGTGATTTCAGAGTATAGGACTCTAATGTATTGGGATCGGTTGGGTATATTTAAGTCTAGCAATTTTTCGATGCATAAACTATAAGCGTGTTCTTGGGCCATAGTTGAAACGTAATCTAATCGATCAAAATAACCTAAAGATTGTATATAATTTTTTGATTCAATCAACTTTTCCGTTCCTCGATGTAATAAACCAATATGTGGGTCACAATATATAATTTTTTCTCCAGTTATTTCTAATATTAAGCGTAAAACCCCATGCGCTGCGGGATGCTGAGGTCCAAAATTTAAGTTAAAGACTTTAATTTTCTTTACGAAATTATTATTTTTAATCATTTAATTACCTCCTCAAATGTATAAAACGATAAATAAAAATAACCACACAACATCAACAAAATGTCAATACCAAATAGCACATTCAAACCCAACATGATGGTTGCTGGTGAAGTGGTATTTAAAATGCCTTAATAAACAAATGACTAAAAAAATAGTTCCAACTAAAACGTGGATACCGTGAAACCCAGTAAGCATGAAAAACAATGATCCATAAATACTGTCATTAATAGAAAAAGGTGATTCGACATATTCATAATATTGAATAGAAGTAAAAAAAGCTCCATAGCCTATTGTAGCTAATAACGAATTAGTCATTCCATCACGATTGTTACTTAAAATCGCTCTATGTGATCAAGTTACGGCAATTCCAGACGATAATAAAATAATAGTGTTTAAAAGTGGCATACCTCATGGATCTAACGTTTCAATGCCTACCGGAGGTCAACTCACTCCAATATCAACTGATGGAGCTAAACTACCGTGAAAAAAAGCTCAAAAAAAAGAAAAAAAAAACATTACCTCTGATGCAATAAATAAACACATACCCAGTCTTATACCTCGTTGGACTTTATAAGTATGATGACCCTCGTAAGTCGATTCGATAATTACATCTGAAAATCAACGTGACAAATAAAACGAAAAAATACAAAGGCTCACTACAAAATACAAAGTACCTTTAATGAAAAAATGAAAATACATGATAAAACTTAAGGTTAAAGTGAATAAAGATATAGCTGTCATAAGCGGTCAAGGACTAATATCTACCAAATGAAATGGATGTTGCTCATTCGATTTTAAATTAAAATTGAAACGTTCTTTGAAAAAAGTCATTTAAAATACACCTTATATACTATATCAACATTACCGATTAGCCATTAATTTCAGTTTAATGCTCCTTTTTTTCATTCGTATACGAATCCTATGGTTAAAGTAACTAAAAAAAACATCATTATTCAATAGCCGAAAATACCTAAATTACCTACGACTATAGATCAAGGAATCATGAATGCAATTTCTAAGTCAAAGATAATAAATAAAATACCAACAATATAAAATTGGAGGTTGAATGAATTGTGGCTGTCGCCAAAAGGCTCAAACCCACATTCGTAGGCACTACTTTTTTCAAAATCCGGAGCACTTGGTGCAAGTAAAAAAGATAAAATTAATAAAATCGACGACAATAGAATAGAAAAACAAATAAAAATACTTAAACCATAATATTGAAAAAAATAAATCATTTAAACATGAAATTTTTTAAATTTTTTTGACTTAATAAAAACAAGAATTATGAAAAAACAAGCATTTGAAGAAATTATTTTATATATATATGTAAGCGGCTAAAGGATTTGAACCTATACTTCTGGAACATGAGCCCAGTATACTACCATTATACTAAACCACTACACAATTAGCTATAGTCAACCAGAGACATTGAGATGAGTAGGATTTGAACCTACGTAGGCATTTAACCAATAAATTTACAATCTATCACTTTTAACCACTCAGTCATCATCTCTCGAATTAATAGGATTTGAACCTATAACTTTTGTACCCAAAACAAACGCAATAACCTGATTATGCTATAACTCGAGACACAAGAAGAATAGGATTCGAACCTATAACTAAAATTTTGAAGACTTTTATTTTAACCATTTAAACTATCCTCTTATATGTTAACTGCTTAAAAATGGAATTGAACCATTACACAAGGATTTTCAGTCCTTCGCTCTACCGATTGAGCTATTCAAGCAAACCTATCTTTTATAGGATTTGAACCTACACTCAATAATGAAATGAATTTTAAATCCATCGTGTCTACCAATTCCACCAAAAAGACATAAATTTTGAAAGTGCAAATAATTATTAAACGCAGCGGGATTTGAACCCACAACCAATAGATTAAAAGTCTACTGCTCTACCGTTGAGCTATGCATTCAATTTTTGGAAACGATGGGATTTGAACCCATGATAATATTTTATTATGTTAATTTAGCAAACTAATACCTTAAGCCACTCAGTCACATTTCCAAATTAAAGTTAAGAAGAGGGTTGAACTCTTATATTTAAATTTGCAATTTAAAGCATTAACCTTTATGCTACTTAACCTAAAGTTGTTGGAGATAACCAGAATTGAACTGATTACGTATGTATGCAAAACATATGTTTTACCTATTAAACTATATCCCCCTTATTTATATATATATAAAACGAATAAGATGGGATTTGAACCCATAACTTTTAGTATGACAAACTAATGCTCTACCAATTGAACTACTTATTCTTTAGGTGTAGATGGAATCGAACCACCACTAATCATTTATCAAACGAAGGCTCTACCTATTAAGCTATACACCTTTAAGATGGAAGGAATCGAACCCTCATAATTAGTATCAAAAACTAATGTCTTTACCTCGTCGACCACATCCCAAGTAAATTAAAATCGCTTATAAATTTTAATCTTTAACTTTGCTCGCTGCCGTTTTTTTTTCTTTTGACGGCAACCGTTGTAAATTTTTTTTTCAATAATCTTACAGTAATTTATAGGTACATGTAAAACTAAATTTTTGATAATTTTTAATCTAAAATAAATTATGCTAGTTAATTTTAGATGGGTAATGAACAGCTTCCTTTCATTAAGAAATTGGATACAGTTTAATATGAGTATTTCAAATCCTTCAATTATTTTTTTATTACGATTTTGAAACCCTATTAAACCCATTGACATTATTTTTTTTACTTTATTATTAATATCTAATATAGTAATAAATATATTGTTTGATAGAATCGTGATGTGAAGATTAACGAAATTCATAAATACCCATTATGAGAATTGAACTCATATCTACATTGTGAAAAAATGACGTCGTGACCGTTAGACCAAATGGATAAAATTATTTTTTCTTTATAAAAAGTAATTTAAAATTCTAAATAAATAAACAAATAAAAAACAATGTTTTTAAGGTACTTGAAAAGTAGCTAAAATTTAGTTATAAAACACCTGTTAACTTTACTTAGGCATTATGGATAAACTACTTACTGGAAAAAATGCCTGCAAAAGCTTGATCATAAAAGTTGGAGTCACTTTGGTTATTAATATATGTAATGAATTCTTTAAGAGTTAAGCCTTCAACCACAATAGGCATAAAAGCGTGATTTACACCACAAATTTCTGAACATTGACCGAAATATATGCCTTTTCGATTAATTCATAAAGAAACTTGATTTAAACGACCCGGACACGCATCCATTTTAATACCTAGAGATGGAATTGCAAAACTGTGTAGTACATCGGTTGAACTGATCAAAATTCGAATGCTAGTTTCGATCGGAAGTGCTAATCTATTGTCGACTTCTAATAAACGTAACGAACCAAAAGATAAGTCTTCCTCTAATATCATATAGCTATCCATATTGATTTCTTTATTAACTTCTGAGTACTCATAAGACCAAAACCATTGATTACCAATAACTTTAATAGTGATTTCTGGGCTAGATAATTCATCTATTGCATAAAGCAAAGAAAACGATGGAATAGCCAATAATAGTAGTATGATACTTGGTAGAGTGGTTCAAATTATTTCAAGCTCAACGTTATGACTAATATTTTCTGGGACAGGGTTAGTGTCTTTATTAAATAATTGAACGATTCGAAGCATCATTCATGCTACAAAAATGACAATTATTACTAAAAAATACATTATGTCGTGGTGCAATTCAATAACACCCTCCATAATACTTGAAGCAGGGTCTTGAAAGCCTAACTGTCAATTCTGGGGTGAGTCCAAAAACAGCGGAATTTTATTGGTTTTGATAAAACTTAATCTGTTACCTAAAAATAATTTTTTAATATAAAAACAAGTTAATAAATCGTTTTTTCACGATAAATACAGATCTGGTGATCCATAAACTAATAGATCATAAACAAAATAAAAAAAAATAAATACGGCTATTACCGAGATACTTGATCCAAATGAAGCAACCATGTTCCACCCAGAAAAACAATCAGGAAAATCAGGCACACGTCGCGTCATACCTGCCAAACCTAAAAAGTGTAGAGGAAAGAAGGTTAAATTAACTCCAATAAAGAAGGTAATAAAATGTAAATTTGCTAAAGTAGCGTTATAGTGTAATCCAACAATTTTACCAATTCAGTAATATCAACCAGCAAAAAGGCCGAATACAGCACCCATACTTAACACATAATGGAAATGAGCTACTACATAATAAGTATCGTGAAAAGCCAAATCTACTCCAGCATTTGCTAATAAAACGCCTGTAACTCCTCCAGTGGTGAATAGAATTAAAAAACCTAAACAAAAAATTAATGGGGTTTTAAAGTCTAACGATCCTTTTCACATCGTAGCTAATCAACTAAATACTTTAATACCTGTAGGAACAGCGATAACCATTGTTGCAGCAGTGAAGTAAGATCTGGTATCAATATCTAAACCAACTGTGAACATATGATGCGCTCAAACTAAAAAGCCTAAAAAGCCGATGCTTACCATGGCACAAACCATTCCATAATAACCGAAAATGCTTTTAGATGAAAGTGTTTCGATAATTTGACTAACAATACCAAATGCAGGCAATATTAGGATATACACTTCAGGGTGTCCAAAAAATCAAAATAAATGTTGGTATAGTACAGGATCTCCACCGCCTGCTGTGTCAAAGAACATAGTATTTAGATTTCTGTCAGTTAATAACATTGTTATGGCTCCAGCTAATACAGGTAGTGATAAAACAAGCAAAAAAGCTGTTACCAAGACAGATCAAACAAATAAAGGTAAACGTTTTAGACTCATACCTCTAGATCTCATATTATAAATTGTAACAATAAAATTTATAGCTCCTGCAATTGACGAAATTCCTGCTAAATGAAGACTGAAGATACCAGCTTCGACGGCTGCACCTGAATGTGCATAAATTCCTGATAATGGTGGGTACAGGGTTCATCCGGTTCCGACCCCAGATTCAATAAAAGATGATAATAATAAAAGACACAAAGACGGAGGTAGTAGTCAAAAACTAATATTATTTAGTCTGGGAAAAGCCATGTCTGGTGCACCTAATTGCAACGGGACAAATCAATTGCCTCACCCACCGATCATAATTGGCATAACCATAAAAAAAATCATGATAAGACCGTGAGCAGTCACAATTACATTGTATAATTGATGGTTACCCAACAGAATTTGGTTACCCGGTTCAGATAACTCTCATCTTATTAAGACGGACAACGTAGTACCTATGACTCCTGAAAAAGCACCAAAAATTAGATATAATGTCCCAATATCTTTATGGTTAGTTGATCAAAACCATCTTTGAAATCATAATTGCACTTCAATTTTTGTTACCTAATTTTATTTTGAATATATTAAATAAATGGATAATTAATTACGTCATAACGACTCTAAATATTACTTAAAAATTGGTGGAATGCGTCAATATTTAATTTTTTAGTAATATCAAACTCAAAATTTGAAGTGGTGTATTCAAGTAAAACGTTTTGGATTACATTATTAATTTCTGATACTGCATATTTATCAAAGTAACCGTTCATACCCATGAAAATAAGTAATACTTGAATATTTACTGCTTCAGGATTACTATGTGGCTGTTTTAATAATTCAATTAATCTTTCTCCTCTTGATAAGGTGTGTTTCGTTGAATCGTCTAATTCTGACGCAAATGCCGAAAATGATTCAACCTCTCGATATTGAGCAAGCTCTAATTTTAATGAACCTGCGATTTGTTTCATTGATTTAACTTGTGCAGCACTCCCAACTCTACTAACGGATAATCCTACATTAATTGCAGGACGGATTCCTTCATTGAATAACTCGCTTTCTAAAAAGACCTGCCCATC
>JGI24538J26636_10000429_pt1 | contig 12399 bp, 10 predicted proteins | sample SouAtlMetagenome_FD_26636 | JGI IMG/M metagenome (IMG submission 26636) | reverse complement strand
TAATACGCTCTAAAAGTGACCCTGAGGTGTGCGCAGCGTTTGGCATTACCAATCAAGAATTACAAAACAAAAAAGAAGGTTGGAGAAAANCACTTCTTAGTTACAGAAATAAACGAGATAAGCCAAGACTGGATGATAAAATACTAACCTCCTGGAATGGGCTTATGCTTAAAGGATATGTAGATGCTTATAAAGCATTTCAAGAGCCAGCATACTTGCAGGCTGCTCTAAAAAACGCACATTTTATAAAGTCTAAACAATGGCAAACTTCTGGCGCTTTGTTTCATAGCCATAAGGACGGAAAAAGCACTATTAATGGATATCTAGAAGATTATGCCGCGGTAATTGATGCCTATATTGGTTTGTATGAAATTACCTTGGATGATCAGTGGCTCTTAATTGCCAATGAACTAACAAGCTACACCTACGGGCATTTCTTTGATTCAGAAAAACAACTGTTTTATTTCACCAATGACCAGGATCCATCTTTAATTACAAGAAGTTTTGAATACAGAGACAATGTAATTCCAGCATCCAACTCTATGATGGCAAAAAACTTATATGTTTTATCACATCATTTTGACAACCAAACGTATGGCGCTACCGCTTCTCAAATGCTTAAAAATGTACTCCCAGAGATAGAAAAATATCCATCAGGGTTTTCTAACTGGTTGGACTTATTGGCTAATTTTCAAAACAGCTTCTATGAAATTGTTGTTGTAGGAGAAGATGCGCAGCAAAAAGTGAAAGAAATTCATCAGTACTATTTACCAAACAAACTTGTTGCAGGTAGCACAAAAGCGGGCAATAGCCCACTTCTAGAGCAGCGTTTTATAGAAAATGAGACCTTTGTTTATGTTTGCGTTAATAACGCTTGTAAAATGCCCGAGACAGAAGTGACAAAAGCCATAGATTTAATTGAGCTTTAATAAAGCCAACAGATCACAAAAATTATCTCACAAAAAACGCACAAAGTAATTGCTGCTTTATAGGTTTTGTTTTTATTTGCAGCTGGCTGAAAAAGCATCAAGTATCCTTAAACAATAACAATAATTTAACACAATTAAAAGCTTGAAAGATTAGTTTTGAGCTTGTTTCTAAAAATAAACTATGTCATTAATGAAAAATAATTTTCTAGTATTAGTATCCCTTTTTGTGTCTTTAAACATGCTTTCTCAAAGTATGACTAATGACCAAANATTAGATAATGACTATCTATCCTCAAAAACAACACCGGTTTTCAAGGGCTATAAAAATACCATGGGATCTATATACGCAAACAAAGAGTTTCAAATAGGGTCTGTGTATAAAGACGGAAAATTAGTGGCTAGTAATGTTGCCCTTAGGTATAATGTCCAGGCAGAAGAAATAGAATTAAAGGCAAATACTAGCATCTCAGCTACTGTTGCCAATGTCATCAAAGCAAATCAAAACATCTCTGTACGTATTTTAAATGATGATTTTGTGTACCTTATATCTCCAGACAAAAATCAAAAGGCAGGATACTTTATGGTGATAGCCCAGGGTGCTAAGCTTACTGTTTACAAAAAAATTATCAAAAATTTTGTGGAGGGTAAAGAGTCTGCAAACTCATATTCTAGAGATGTTCCAGACACCTTTAAAGAAAAAGAACAATTGTACATTGTAAGCAGTACAGGAAGTCTTACAAAACTCCCAAAAGGGAAAACAAAAAGAGAGAAGCTTTTAGTTTCAAAGGATAATAAGATGAGTGGGTATATTCAAACCAACAACTTAAATCTTCGCAGAGAGAAAGATTTCAATCAAGCGTTAGACTATTTTAACGCGCTTTAATCTTGGCAAAGTTTTTGCTTGTAGATATAATATAAAAACCATACCAATGAAAAAAACTATTCTTACCGTTGTTTTATGTGTATTAACACTTAACACAGCTTTAGCACAATTTGACTCTGCAATGTTTGTTTCAGATGTTTTTCTTTTAGATAACTACATAAAAAGACAAAATAAGGATGTTAACTTTAAAGACACAAAAACCTACAAAGGTACTCCCTATAACAACCCAAATTTCTTACCAGGAAACATATACAAAGAAGGAACACTTCTTGCTGATAACATAGCGATAAGATACAATGCCGTTGCAGATGAGATGGAAGTTAAACAAACCCTTAGCTCAGATGATGAAAACGCAAGAGTTCTTACTAAATCTCAAGACATATATGTTAAGATTATAGAGGACATATATGTGTTTGTACCCTACCAAGGAGGTGTTGAAAATGGAGGTTATTTTCAAGTTATCTTTGAAGGAGGTCAAATAGCGCTGTATAAAAAACACGTTAAAGAATTCATCCGAGAAAAAAAGGCTACATCTTCCATCACAAAAACACTTCCTGCTGTTTTTAAAGACAAACCTGTTTTTTACTTAGTGACTAAAAGTGGTAAATTTTATCAAATGCCTAAGTCTAGAAGCAAAAAACTAAAGGTATTTGGAGACAAACAAAATCAAATGAAAGCCTTTACAAAGCAAAATAATTTAGATCTTAACAAACAAGAAGATTTACTTACAGCGGTAAAGTACTACGATAGCCTTTAAAATAATACTTATATAGCACTACAAATATCCCTTTAGGCAAAGAATACTAAAAAGCCCTACACCAAAAAGTGTAGGGCTTTTTTATTGGTGTATATTCTATTGATATTTTGTATTGGGTTTTGGTAAAACTCTCTAGTGTTTTTTCTATTTTTGGATATCATAGTATCGTTTTTGTGAAATGCTTAAAAACACGATAACTAGAAACATTTTAAAAACCCTTGGGCCAAACCCAAAAGATAAAGCAACCATGTCACAACCAAAAAAACGTTTATTTCTTATTGATGCATTTGCTTTAATCTTTAGAGGGTATTATGCACTTATTAAAAACCCTCGCATAAATAGCAAAGGGATGGACACCTCTGCCATTTTAGGGTTTATGAATTCGTTTATTGATGTTATTAAAAGAGAACGTCCAGAGTATATCGCCGTTTGTTTTGACAAAGGAGGCAGCCAGGCAAGAAACGAACTATTTCCAGAGTATAAGGCCAATAGAGATGAAACGCCAGATGGCATTAAAATAGCGGTACCGTATATTCAAAAAATATTGACTGCCATGCATATACCCATCATGGTAAAAGAAGGTTTTGAGGCAGATGATGTGATAGGAACCTTGGCAAAAAAAGCAGAAAAAGAAGGATATCAAACCTTTATGGTTACTCCAGATAAGGATTTTGCTCAGTTGGTTTCAGATAATATTTTCATGTATCGTCCTGTTTTTGGAGGTGGGTATGAAACCTGGGGAATCCCAGAGGTACAAAAGAAATTTGAAGTTACTGACCCCATGCAAGTCATCGATTATTTAGGGATGATGGGTGACAGTGCAGATAACATTCCTGGACTTCCGGGAGTTGGAGACAAAACTGCCAAAAAATTCATTAGCCAATTTGGTTCTATGGAGGGGCTACTTGCCAATACAGCGCAGCTNAAAGGAAAAATGAAAGAAAAAATAGAAGCCAATAAAGACCTTGGCCTTCTTAGCAAAGAACTAGCAACCATAATGCTGGATGTGCCCGTAGATTTTAATGAAGAAAATTTTCAGATGAGTGCTCCAGATGTTGGCGCCGTTACAGAAATTTTTGAAGAATTAGAGTTTCGCCGCCTCACCACTAGCTTTGCCAATACATTCTCTGAACAGGCCATGGCTACAAAAGGAACCAGTAACCAACCTAAGACTGCTGCTACTGATTCAAAAAAGACATCTCCAACACCCTCTAGCCCTAACGCTGGAGAAGGACAGTTTTCACTCTTCGGCGGAGACAGTGAACCTACTGCGCAAAGCCAGAGCTACAGCAGTAGAAAAACCATTAAAGACACAGAGCATTTTTATCAAACCGTACAACCTGGTATGGGAACACGCTTGTTTATAGAAAATCTAATGAAGCAACCCAGCGTTTGTTTTGACACAGAAACAACAGGGCTAAACCCGCTTACCGCAGCGCTTGTTGGAATTGCTTTTTCTTGGGAAAAGGGCAAAGGATTCTACCTTCCCTTTCCTGAAGACAGAGAAGCTAGCCAGCAAATTATAGAACAATTACGTCCCTTTTTTGAAGCTACAGAAATTGAAAAGGTTGGGCAAAATTTAAAATACGATATTAAGGTTTTACGTAAGTATAATATTTCGGTACACGGAAAATTATTTGACACCATGCTGGCCCATTACCTGATCAATCCAGATATGAGACACAACATGGATATATTGGCAGAAACGTATTTAAACTACACGCCCGTATCTATTACAGAGCTCATTGGTAAAAAAGGGAAAAACCAAAAATCGATGCGCGATGTGCCTTTAGACCAGCAAACACAATATGCGGTAGAAGATGCAGATATTACATTTCAGCTCAAAGAGCACTTCGCCAAAGAGCTTAAAGACAATGATCTTCAAAAATTATTTGACGACATTGAGGTGCCACTTCTAAGAGTTCTTGCGGCTATGGAAGCAGAGGGCATCAACCTAGATAAGGAGTTCTTACAGTCACTCTCTGGAGATTTAGACCATGACATTCTTACCCTAGAGGCCAACATTTACAAAGAGGCTGGAGAAGAATTTAACATTGCATCTCCAAAGCAATTGGGAGAAATTCTTTTCGGTAAAATGAAACTTGTTGCCAAGCCTAAAAAAACAAAAACAGGACAATACTCTACCGCAGAAGACGTGCTTTCTTACCTTGCAAAAGACCATCAAATTATTGCAGATGTGCTTGAGTACCGTGGGCTAGCCAAACTAAAATCCACCTATGTAGATGCCTTACCNCTACAAATAGAACAGGCCACNGGAAGAGTTCATACAGACTATATGCAAACAGTTGCGGCAACAGGGCGCCTTAGTAGCAATAACCCTAACCTGCAAAATATCCCAATACGCACCCAGCGAGGGAGACAGGTAAGAAAAGCCTTTGTTCCAAGGAACCAGGAGTATGTATTGGTGGCTGCAGATTATTCTCAAATTGAGCTTCGTATCATTGCCGCATTAAGTGAAGAACAAACCATGATGCAGGCCTTTAAAGATGGGCAAGACATTCACTCCTCTACAGCGGCTAAAGTATTTAATGTACCCTTACAGCAGGTAACCCGAGAGCAACGAAGTAATGCTAAAACTGTAAACTTTGGTATTATCTACGGCGTTTCTGCCTTTGGACTAAGCAACCAAACAGATCTTTCAAGAGGCGAAGCAAAGGAACTCATTGACACCTACTACAGCACCTACCCGAAATTGCGTAATTATATGAGTGAATTGGTAGATTTTGCAAGAGATAATGGCTATGTACAAACCGTTTTAGGCCGTCGCAGATATTTAAAAGACATTAACGGTTCCAACGCCATTGTGCGTGGCGGGGCAGAGCGTAATGCCGTCAATGCTCCCATTCAAGGAAGCGCGGCAGATATTATTAAAATTGCCATGATAAACATTCATGAAAAATTAGAAAAAGGTGGCTATAAAACCAAGATGCTACTGCAGGTACATGATGAACTGGTTTTTGATGTGTACAAGCCAGAACTCTCTGAAATGAAAACACTCATTAAAACTGAAATGGAAAATGCTTACACACTAGCGGTGCCTCTTGATGTTGAACTAGGAGAGGGTGAGAATTGGCTACAGGCACATTAAAAAATACGTTGTTAAAAATATTATACTAACATAAAAAACATAAGATGAGAGAACTATATACAAAAGCAGTTGTTTTATTGGCTGTATTGCTATCCAGTACAATGGTACATTCTCAGTGCGAGGAGATCACCCTAGAGAGCCTAAGCAACCCAGGTGTTTATGATGTTGCCACCCTAACAGAGGCAGATGGACTTCGTAATGGCCCGGACTATTTTGGCGCCACAGTTTATTATCCTACAAACGCTACACCGCCCTATGCTAGTATCGCTATTGTACCAGGTTTTACGGCCTCGCCAGAGAGTGTAGAGGCCTGGGGGCCATTTTATGCGTCTCATGGTATTGTTACTATTATTATTGGAACTAATTCTATTTATGATTTTCCAGAAGCTAGAGCAGAAGCCTTATTGGATGCTCTAGAAACACTACGAGAAGAAAACACCAGAAATGCCTCACCACTACTTGGAGCTATAGATGAAGACAAGTTTGCCGTTAGCGGCTGGTCTATGGGAGGCGGAGGAGCACAACGTGCTGCTGTTTTAGACAATAGCATTAAGGGAGTTGTAGCGCTATGTCCTTGGCTGCCAAACCCAGATCTAGAACACGACAGCCCTGTGGTAATTTTTAGCGGGCAAGATGATACCGTAGCCCCTCCAGGGATTCATGCAAATATTCATTATGATAATACCCCTGAGAGCACAAATAAACTTTTATTTGAAGTAGAAAACGGCAATCACTCTGTAGCAAATACACCAGAGGGAGGCAACTCAAGTGTTGGTAAAATTGCACTATCATGGTTTAAATTGTATGTAGATCAAAACGATTGCTATTGTTCTTTACTGACAGATTACGTTCAAGACAATCCACTTGCATCAAACATAGAAAGTAGTTTTGAGTGTGAAGTTTTAGATACACAAGAAAATATAAGTCAAACAATTTTGTACCCTAATCCAACAAGAGACATCATTAACATTTCAACACATGAGGATGTGCGCTATATGGTATACTCTACCCTGGGGCAGTTAATGCTCTCTGGAGAACTCAAAGGAAATTTAAAACAAATTAATCTTTCCTCGCTGCCAGGGAACATCTTCTATGTGCGTGTTAATAACGAAACTTTTAAAGTGTTAAAAACACAGTAATATTTCGGCTATAAATCTCTGCAGTAATATTGGTTTATCACTCAATTTTTTATGCTGTGGCAATAAATTAGTATTGTCTTGCTGTTAAAGAGTTTATCCCCGCAATACTATTTCAAGAAATTAGACGAAAAATCTATCTTTTACTATTTGTTATTCAAATAAATAACAGTATTTTTGCCGTCCGATAATACGGGACAGAAATAATTTATTAATAATTAGACAAAGAACTATAATGGATACATTAAGTTACAAAACAGTATCTGCTAATAAAGCCACTGTAACAAAAGAGTGGTTAATAGTAGATGCGGACGGGCACACACTAGGTCGTCTTGCGAGTGAAGTTGCAAAATTACTTCGCGGTAAACACAAGCCAAGCTTTACACCTCATGTAGATTGTGGAGACAATGTGATTATCATAAACGCAAGCAACGTCCAATTAACAGGAAACAAGTGGGCAGAAAAGTCTTACATACGTCACACTGGTTACCCAGGTGGACAAAAAAGCCTTACTGCCACAGAATTAAAAGACAAGAATCCAGCACGCGTTGTTGAGAAGGCGGTTAAAGGAATGCTACCTAAAAACAAATTAGGTTCAGTACTTTTTAGAAACTTGAAAGTGTATGCAGATGCAAACCACGGTCAAGAAGCACAAAAACCAAGAGCTATTAAAATTAATACCGCAACTAAGTAATGGAAACTATACACAAAATTGGAAGAAGAAAAACCGCTGTTGCGCGTGTTTACTTATCTCAAGGGAAAGGAAACATCACAATCAACAAGCGTGAGTTTGATAATTATTTTACAACCCCAACATTACGATACAAAGTAATGCAGCCACTTGTAATGACAGACAACGAAAAAACGTTTGACATTAAAGTAAATGTTTTTGGTGGTGGTATCACTGGACAAGCAGAAGCAATTCGTTTGGCTATATCTCGTGCAATGTGCACATTAAATGATGAGAACAGAGGAATCTTGAAACCAGAAGGTCTTTTAACTAGAGATCCAAGAATGGTAGAGAGAAAGAAATTCGGACAGAAAAAAGCCCGTAAAAAATTCCAATTCTCGAAACGTTAATTTTTACACCCAATTTATTGGGTATTTGGGGAAAGAATTTTTCTTACTCCATACAAGTTCATAGAAATACAATTATATTAATAAGCTGTTAGTCCCGCTCTGCCGGGTGGGACAATTAGTTTAGCATCTAAATTACTCCATACCCAAAGCCCAAGTTGCAAAAAGGTAAACTAAGTAATTGACATCTAAACACACAGAACGTAAACTAAAAACAAAATGGCAAAAGACAACAACACAGAAGTTAAAGAACTTCTAAATGCAGGTGTACACTTTGGACACCTAACAAGAAAATGGAATCCAAATATGGCTCCTTACATCTACATGGANCGTAATGGGATTCACATCATCAATCTATACAAAACTGCTGCAAAAATTCAGGAAGCTGGAGAAGCTTTAAAGAAAATAGCAGCATCTGGTAGAAAAATACTTTTTGTAGCTACCAAAAAACAAGCAAAAGATATCGTTGCTGAAAAAGCAAAATCTGTAAACATGCCTTACATCACAGAAAGATGGCCTGGAGGAATGTTAACAAACTTTGTAACTATCAGAAAAGCTGTTAAAAAAATGGCAACTATTGATAGAATGAAGCAAGACGGAACCTTCATGACACTTTCCAAAAAAGAGCGTCTACAAGTAGACCGTTTACGTGCTAAACTAGAAAAAAACTTAGGTTCGATTGGAGAAATGAGTCGTTTGCCTGCAGCTTTATTTGTTGTTGATACAACACGTGAGCACATTGCAGTAGCAGAGGCTATAAAATTAAATATTCCAATTTTTGCCATGGTTGACACAAACTGTGACCCAAGAGTGATCGATTACATCATCCCTTCAAATGATGATGCATCTAAGTCTATAGACAAGATCATGACCGCTGTTGCAGATGCTGTAAAGGAAGGCCTATCAGAACGTAAAGCTGGAAAAGAAAGTGCTGAAAAAGCAAAAGCTGAAAAACAAGCAGCTGTTGAAACTAAAGAAACTGAAGAAGCGGCTCCCGTAAAAGAAGCAGCAGTAGTTACAGAAGAAACAGCAGCTCCAAAAGAAGCAGCTCCAAAAAAAGAAGCAGCTTCAAAAAAGGAAGCAGCTCCAAAAAAAGCAGCGCCAGCTAAAAAGGCTGTAAAAAAAGAAGTAAAGCAAGAGGAAGCTACTAAAGAAGAAGAGTAGGTCTCGATTCAATTAAGATATAGAGTCGTTTAATTTTTTTTCTTCTAGAAATTCTATTAAGCGACTTTTTAAGTTCACAAATACAATAATAAAATTTCCGACCATTCGGAAATAATAAAAAAACAATACGATGGTAAAAATAACCGCCGCACAAGTAAACGAATTAAGAAAGAAAACCGGAGCTGGAATGATGGACTGTAAAAAAGCCCTTGTTGAAGCAGAAGGAAACATTGATGATGCTATTGGTATCCTAAGAAAAAAAGGACAGAAAATTGCAGAAAAAAGAGCAGACCGTGACTCTAGCGAAGGGGCTGTTGTTTCTCAAATTAATGATGCAAAAACAAGAGGTGTTGTTGTGTCTTTAAACTGTGAGACAGATTTTGTTGCAAACAATGATTCATACTCTGCAATGGCCAAAGAAATGGCAGCAATTGCAATTAATTATGACTCAAAAGAGGCATTCTTAGCTGCAGCTTTTAACTCAGAGATGACTGTTGCTGAAAAACTAATTGAGCAAACAGGTGTTATTGGTGAAAAACTAGAAATAGGTGGTTTTGAAATACTAGAAGCACCTTTTGTTGGCACCTATATCCACGGAAAGAAAATTGGCGCACTTGTTGGTTTATCTAAAGATAGTGATACAGCTGCAGAGGTTAGTAAAAGTGTTTCAATGCAAGTTGCTTCTATGGGAGCCACTACATTATCATACAAAGATTTTACCCCTGAGTTTGTTGCAAATGAAACAGAAGCAAGAATTGCTGTTATTGAAAAAGATAATATTGAGCTAGGACGTTTAGGGAAAACCCTTAAAAACATTCCTCAATACATCTCAATGGCTCAATTAACAACAGAGGCTTTAAGTGCTGCTGAAGAGGCTGCAAAAGCAGAATTAAAAGCAGAAGGAAAGCCAGAACAAATCTGGGATAGAATTCTTCCTGGAAAAATGGAGCGTTTTATTTCTGACAATACTTCTTTAGACCAAGAGAAATGTTTGTTAGATCAAAACTTCATCATGGATGAAAAGAAAAATGTTGCACAGTACGTTTCTAGTAAAGGAGATGCTGCTGTAGTAGGGTTTAAGAGAGTTACTTTGGCGTAAGTCAAGGACCTATATACTTATAAAATCCGTTTTCAACCACTATGGTTGAAAACGGATTTTTCTTTTTTATATGCTTAGTTAGAAACATCTTTTATAATTTCACTATTTTTGCAACTAACAAAACACCACTATGCACTATAAAAGAATCCTTCTAAAACTCTCAGGAGAAGCCTTGATGGGAAACCTACAATACGGTATTGATCCAGAAAGACTAAAAGAATATGCCCAAGATATAAAAGCAATTATAGCCACTGGGGTGCAAGTTGCTATTGTTATTGGAGGAGGAAATATTTTTAGAGGTGTTGCAGGAGCCAGCAAAGGCATGGACCGCGTACAGGGAGACCANATGGGCATGCTTGCTACAGTGATTAACGGTTTAGCCCTACAAGGNGCCCTTGAAGACCAAGGCATTCCTACAAGACTGCAAAGCGCTATTAAAATTAATGAAGTAGCAGAGCCTTTTATAAAACGAAGAGCTGTGCGTCATCTTGAAAAAGGACGCGTNGTTATATTTGGAGGAGGTACGGGTAACCCATATTTCACGACAGATAGCGCCGCTGTTTTAAGGGCCATAGAGATTAACGCAGATGTTATATTAAAAGGAACCCGAGTAGATGGTATTTACTCTAGTGACCCAGAAAAAAATGCAGATGCGGTTAAATTTGAGTTTATTTCTTTTGAAGATGTATTAAAAAAAGGGCTCAAAGTGATGGATACTACGGCATTTACCCTAAGCCAAGAAAACGAACTACCTATCATCGTTTTTGACATGAATACTCGTGGAAACTTAATGAAGGTGATTTCTGGAGAGAATATTGGAACCAAAGTAAATCTTTAAGCTAGCATTTTAGAAAACATTAATAAAGACCCATTTTAGGGACATACAGATGGAAGAAGAAATAGAATTTATCATAGACAGTGCAAAAGAAGCCATGGATAACGCCGTGAGCCACTTAAATAAAAAATTTGTAAATATTCGTGCCGGAAAGGCCTCACCCGCTATGGTGGGAAGTGTTATGGTAAACTACTATGGTAGCCAAACTCCATTATCACAAGTTGCTAATGTTGCAACACCTGATGGTATGACCATTACAATTGCTCCTTGGGAAAAAGGATTAATTCCAGAAATAGAAAAAGGAATTCATCTTGCAAATATTGGCTTTAACCCAATGAACAATGGAGACAGTGTTATTATAAACGTTCCACCCCTTACAGAAGAACGCAGAATAGAACTGGCCAAACAAGCTAAAGCAGAAGCAGAGGACAGTAAAGTTGGAGTGCGCAACGACCGTAAAAATGCCATGAATAGCATTAAAGAAATAGATGGTGCAAGCGATGATTTAAAGAAGAGTCTGGAAGAAGATATCCAGAAAATGACAGATGCAAGTATTACCAAAATTGACACTCTTCTTACGGTTAAAGAAAAAGAAATTATGACTGTATAACATGTACATCATATCAAAATAAAAAAGCCTCCTATTTGTTATTAGTTTTTTCTAATAGTTAGGGGGCTCTTTGTTGAAATGTAGTATCTAAGTTGTTTTTTTTAGTTACTTATGTATTAATTTACAGCTATTTAAAAACACCCCATAAGCGCTCCTTAAAAAATGAAAAAAATAAGTTTCTTATTGGTCTTTATTTTTGTGAATTTCAATGCCGTTTCACAGACCAAAAAACAAGACACCCTCCACCACCAAAAAGACAATCGCTTTAACTATAAAGCTTTAATTATACCTACTTCATTAATAGGATATGGAGCCTTAAGCCTCTATAGTGATAAGTTAACTACCCTTGATATTTCAATTAGAAATAGCATTAATTCAGACAACGAAAAAACATTTCCTATTGATGAAGGTACCCAGTCACTTGCATTTTTATCTGTGTATGGGTTAAATTTATTTGGCATAAAAGGGAAAAACAATTTTAAAGACCGTAGCATTGTTTTGGCAACTGCCTACCTAATAATGGGATCCAGTGTTACTGTATTAAAAAAAGCCACGCATCGCCAAAGACCCAACCAAACTGGATACACCTCATTTCCCTCTGGGCATACAGCAACAGCCTTTATGGGGGCTGAGTTTTTATATCAAGAATATAAGGATGTTTCACCATGGTATGGTGTTTCTGGATATTTTATCGCCGCTGGAACAGGATATTTAAGAATGTATAATAATAAACATTGGTTTTCTGATGTAATTGCAGCTGCTGGAATTGGTATTTTAAGCACCAAAATTGCCTACTGGGT
>JGI24538J26636_10000425_pt1 | contig 12440 bp, 4 predicted proteins | sample SouAtlMetagenome_FD_26636 | JGI IMG/M metagenome (IMG submission 26636) | reverse complement strand
AGTTACAGACCGGGCGGGCTCTTATGATACCTGGTCCGTCCAAGGTAAGGCGGTGTGGTTGAGTTTGCTGTAGGTCAAGGTAAGATCCGAAGCGCGCACAGCCAAGGGGGTGATGGCTGCTGCCATGCTAGAGCTCGGTAGTGACAGCCATTGAACTATTCTGGTGAGGATAGCTTGCTTTCCGGGGGACGAAAGCAACAAATCTGCACCGGTGATGTCCATTGTCCACCTTACGGAGTACACGTCGACCCCAGCTTTAGGACAGCTGAGTGCGAGCATGCAGCTCGGTGCCCAGACCAACCGTGGGTCGTAGTCGACTACCTCGCACCCGGTGGTTGGGCAGGCACTGGCGGCGCCAGGGTGGTGGCAAGCAGTTGTAGAGCTCATGCAAGCTGCTAATGATGCTAGGCTGCATGTTGACCTGGGGCCGGTTACAGGCATGTTGTAGATCTGGAATGCTCTGGAGATCAATGAAACGCAGGGTCCCTGTTTACACATTCCTGCGACAGGCGCGGCGGTCTGAGCGAGACGAGCCGCGAGTCCATGGAGACCTGGCGAGACTGAGAAATTTGCGCCCAGAACGTTGTTCAGCAGAGCAGCAAGCTGCTCATCCAAGTCATATAGACCCATGGCATCTGTGGAAGAGCGTGAGGTCGCGTGCTGAAGCGCTTCAGTTACGACAAGCGCATGCAGNGCGTCCCAGTTCATTGCACAGCCGCATNGCAGGACGTCAGGCAGCATCGACGATACCTCTAACTCGACCCNCCCCNAACTGAGGTCCGGTCGCGCGCTGGTGAGGTATGTGCTTCCNATATTCAGACCCAGTCGAAGCAGACTCTCGATGGCTGTCCTGCAAACGGCATGATAACACCCACTCCGTATTATTGAGAGCGCCGATAGCACCCATGTGCCGCCCGGCCATCCTTCGCCATCAGGCTCTCCGAGACTGGACCGCCACGTCCCAACGCCATCGGCATCGTGCGGAGCGAAGACCACTTGTCCATTGCTGGCCGTTGCTGCGCCGCTAAACTTGCTTGCGGTGCTGACGGTCATGCTGATGTCGGTGTATGCGAAGCTCATCGTCGCGGTGTCGAACACGCCAACACCGTTTGCCGCGCTGGGCGCAAACACAACGAGATCGTGGCCTGCCAACGCAGCGCCGCTGAATTTATTCCCAATATTGACATTGTCACTGATGTCGACAGGCCAGAATGCAGAGGTGGGCGCATCGAAGAGTCCCACTCCGCCGGCATCGTATGGTGCAAATATCACCAGATCGTTGGACGCCGCCACTGCACCGCAAAACTTATTGGTGCCGTTAAGGGTTTGGCTTATGTCAGCGAGAGAAATGCTACTCGTAGCAGGATCAAAGACTCCCACAGCATCCATGTTGTGCGGGGCAAATACGACATGGCCTGAGCTAATCGACGCCGCGCCGCAGAATTTAGCACTTGTGGGCGGCAGATTGAGATCAGTATAAGAGAATGTGCTTGTGATTGTGTCAAAAATGCCCACTCCGTCGGCGTCGTATGGCGCAAAGATCACCTGTGCACCGGCTACCGCTGCGCCGCTGAACTTGTTGTCTATGGAGCCAATCGTTGAACTGATGTCGATGTACAGGAAAGCACGGCGCGCTGCGTTGAACACGCCCACACCGTCTGCACTGAAGGGCGCAAAGACGACGAGCCTGTCACTTGTCATTCCGTCGCTGGTCTCCACTGCAAAGCTGAACTTACTAGCAACGCCGTCCAGAGTAGCTCCGATATCAACTATTTCAAAAGTAGATGTTACTGCATCAAAGACACCGACACCATCTGCATCCTTTGGAGCAAAGATCACCTGGCCGTTTCGAGCAGCTGATGCACCGGAGAATGCCATCGGCGATCGAGAAGTGCTATGCTGCGGCAACGGCATGGCGTTCAGCTCGAAGATTTGGCTTACCACATTTGGACGCCACGGCCTGTCCGTCGATCGCGCGAGAGGTCGCTTACCTGCAAGAATATCGTATAGCGTAGTCGCAACGTCGTACGCGAGTTCCATAGCTGGCGAGAGTTGGTACCGGTCAACTCCTGTTGACGTCTCACGGAGCGAGAACATTGCGACAAGATCAGCAGGACTGGATTTGCAAACACACTCGGCGGCAGATGCACCAAAATTGGGGCCAACTACCTCTTCCAAGGTATTGCTCACATGTGAAAGGGCTAGGAAAGATCGCGCTCCAACTGTAGCGACCCAGTCTAGGACCGGCTGACACTCAGAGCTGCATAGAGTGGCCACAATCATTTTGCGGTGGTCTGACTCTGGCCATCTTGCAATTTGCGATGAGATCGAGCACACACAACCAGGCAGACGGGCGGCGATATCGCTGGCATCGACGGCTTCGATGACCAACTCGACACCATGAATCTCTGCGAACACCTGCGTGCGCAGGGAAGGAATCACAAGTAAAAAAGGGCCGAGCCTCTCTAGCCGCGACGTTTCAAACTGCCGAATCCCGATCCCGCATGACTCGGGCAACCCACTGCTCGGAACCGATACCTGCTGTGCCAATGCGATGAGAGCGGAGGCCAACTTCTCCATCGCCGCGTCGCACAGAGTCGAGCAAGCACGGTCAGGAGTCAGCAGGAGAGCAAGAAGCTGCCAAACGGACACACGGGTCTATGAGCCGCCAGTCTGAGAGGCGAGCGAGATGGGTCAGAGCCAATCTGGCACACCTGCAGCAGCTCCGGCAAGCCCCGATGATCACTCGTGTGCGGAATGCAAACGCTTGCAACACCATCAACACTGTCAGGCGCGAACGCCACCCGACCATTTGTCATGACAGCCGCGCCCGAAAACTTCGAGTTTGCTTGGACGGTCACACTGACGTCGACATACGAGAAGTCGCTTGTCAAGGGATCAAAGATTCCCACGCCATCCACGTCGTACGGTGCGAAGACCACAAGGCCAGCTCTCGTCGTCACGGCACTGCTGAACTTTCCCGGGCTGCTGACCGTTGCGCTGATGTCCAGTACCGAGAAGATGCTCGTGCTGGGGTCAAAGACGCCCACACCAGCGGCATCGAGAGGGGAAAACACGATCCGATCCGTGCCCGTTGCAGCCGCGCCGCTGAATCTACCTAGCGGCCGACCTGAGGCTACCGCCTTCAGCTGTCCTTGAAGTGCAACAGCTTCATCACGGGAGAGCAGGCCATTGTAGATGCGCAGCTCCATGACATCGCCAGCAAACCACGTGGTTGAGCGGCCCCAGCTGTTTTGAGAGTCACCCGTAGCCGAGCGCCAGCCGAGAACGAAGGGCCCGTCTGCACCGAGCGAGGTTGCCGCCTCGTTGACTTCAGTTGCCGTGAGTCCATCAAGCGTGATCGGGGTGCGCGCTAGCACCGTTCCGTCCATCTCCAGCCGCATCTCCGAGCCAAACTCAACGCGCATGCGCAGGACGACCATGCCACGTGTGCTCCCAGCCTTGCTGTAGGAGACCACTCCACCGCCAGCAGACGTGGCCACATATGCCTCCGCACGCTGCGGACCGTACTGCAGGCCGTAGCCACTACCATCAAACGACCCAAAATCGAAGAGGCTCCCGGTTCTGTTTGAAGGAACGGGGCCCTCCCTCCGGTACGATGCATAGTTGCTGGATTGTCCTGCGATCTCCTGGCACACTGACGTGAGGATGCAGGATTCCGCATAAGATGAGAAATCAAAGAATCGGCAGGAAATCTCGCCGGTGCAGAGCGCTTCGCAGGCGCTCACATCTTGCACCGTGTGCCGTGATATCTCAAAGGGGCAATCTTGGCAGCACTGCCCTTGGCTAAGCTTCAGCTGGTATGTGGGCGTTTGAGATCCAGCTTCGGTGGCGCGCACCACGGCCCAGAATTCCATGCCTGCGCTGTTGTCCAACGAGCTGAAAACGTACTCATCGGAGTATAGACAGCTGCATCCACCTGACCGGCAAGCGCCGTCCTGGTCTGCAAAGCGTACGACCCTGTGTGAGGCACCCGACGGATCGATGTACTCGTTTAGGCGCGGAGCGACGCAGGGCGCAGCCTCGCCGGGAGAAGGGAGATGCAAGTCATTGCCTTCGCCACTTGCGTCTTCCCACGTGGTGACCTCATCTCCAACCCTGCCAGAGATCTCGCTTGCTCTGAGCCACAGCGAGAGACGCACTGTGGGCTGCGTGCGATACGAGCAGCCCAGGGCAAACGTCGAATTCAGGGCCCCTGGGACGGGCGCGTGCGCACTGGCGGGACATATGTCTACCAACCAGAAGCCGCTGGTCGTGGGATTAAACATGCCGATGCCGCTGGCCTTCAAAGGTGCAAACACTACCAGGCCCTTGTCCGTGGCCGCAGCCCCGCTAAATTTGTCATCGATGTCAATGGTTGCGCTGATATTCACAAGCCAGAAGGCACGCATTGCCGCATCGAAGACCCCTACGCCATGAGCGTTGTGGGGCGAAAATATCACAAGACCACTTGTCAGAGCCGCCGCGCCACCAAATTTGGCATCCATACTGATCGTAAGGCTGATGTCAACGTGGGAAAAAGCGCTTACCGTAGAGTCGAACAATCCGACGGCGTCTGCGTCATACGGAGCGAAGACCACGAGATCACCACTGGCAGTGGCCGCGCCCGCAAACTTTCGCCCAGCATGGACACCAATATCGACATACGAAAACACGCTTCCGACTGGGTCGAATATACCCACACCATCGGACATGGACGGAGCAAGGATCACCTGTCCATTGCGTACTGCGGCTGCGCCGTTGAATTTGTGTCGCGTCCTGGCAATGCCGGAAGCTGCACTGACATCAACGTAGGAGAAAGATGCAGTGTCAGCCCCCATGCCGCACCTCCACGAGGCCAGCAATTGCGCAAGGTCGTCCACGAGGCTACTCAACTGGGACGACGATTGTGCACACACGCAGGAGGGCAGCTCCGCGGCAAGCGTCTCCAGTGCAGACGTCATACTGACTGCGGAAGCAGATGTATCAGTGCAGCTCATCGATTCACATGCGGTGCCGTCACAAGTGTAAACGTCCATGCTGGCTGCGTACCGGAAAGCGTCAGCAACGTAATAATATGTGTCCCAGAAGGACGTCTCACTTTCCCAAGCGGGGCATGGCTCTGCTGCCATCGGGGACAGGAAGTAGAAGAGTGTGAGCGAGTGGCTGGTACGAAACCAGTAGGTGCAGTACGATTCCGTATCCCATGAGTAAGAGGCCACCTCATCAGCATAGCTGACTGCCGAATACGACTCTTGGAGAACACCCTGAGCCCCACGGTCGTTGTCGCGGCACGATGAGGCCTCGGAAAATCCGACACTCGTGGAGGCATTGTAGGCAGGATGGGCGCAGGCCTCCACCTCTGAGACTACACTGCCGTCCTTGGCCACATGGTAGCTCCGCCCACACTGCGAGCTGACTTGCCACACGCCTTGGATTGCAGGCGGCAGCTCCACCACAACGCCACGCGACGACAGATTCAGGCCAAACAGAGCTGCGACGGACCCAGCCGCCGCCCTCAACGCTGAAGACAACACGACTGAGGTTGCTGGCATGCATGCAGAGGAGCACATGTTCGATGGAGTGGCCAGCGTCGCAACATAGTCACGAAGTGAGTAGCTGGCTTGGCCTGTTTGCGTCTGGTTGATGATGAGCAGCACGGTGTCCCTTAGTAAGGTGGCGCTGCTGCATATGCAAGTGGGCAGCTGTTGAGCAAGTAGCAGCGACTCGTGTGTGGAGAACAGACGCACGCTATCGACCACTTGCATCGGAATATCTTCGCACCGCCAGCCTCCGCACGTGCCAGCGCACTCATACTCCTCCCAGGCGGCCTCATACTCACTGTTAACTGAGTATGTTGTCCAAAAGTGCGCCTCGCTCACCCAGCCAGGACAGGGGGCAATACTTTGTCCGGCATCCAGGGTGAAGTGGTATACTACGAGCTTTGACGCATTGCGGAACCAGTAGGAGCAAAACGTACCGGATTCGGACCAGGGTTGCCCGTCGATGACACCCTGAAACGTGATCGATTCTTTGATTACGCCAGCATAGCAATATGAACCGACCTCTGAGCAACTAGCATATAGCACCCTCCCGACGCCCTGAGATGCCTTGGTTGTCGGAGTCCAAGAAAGCAAGCCCACGTCAGCAGAGAGAGCTGGAGCGAGCACGATCTCACCAATAGATGCGTTACTTCTGGCCGCTGCACCGGCAAACTGGTCCATGCCGCCGGTGGTGCCGATCAGCCAAAATCCCATACCATCAAACAATCCTAGCCCACCAGCGTCTTTTGGCGCAAAGACTACCAGGCTGCCGATCGCCGCGGCACCATTAAACTTGCCAGGAGAGTTGACCGTGCTGCTGATGTCGAGGAGCGAAAACGAACTCGATGTCGCGACGTAGACACCAACAACATCCGCGTCATGAGGAGCGAAGATCACGCGGCCATTCGTTGCAGCCGCCGCGCCGGCGAAGGCACGAGCCACCAACACATAGTCGCTGCTGATGTCCACCAGGGAAAAGGCGCCCGATACAGCATTGAAAACGCCTACGCCTTTCGCTTCAAATGGTGCGAATACAACAAGGCCGTTGGTTGCCGCCGCAGCACCCCAGAACTTGGCAGAGCCTTCCAGAGCATTGTAGGTGCTGATGAAGGAGAAGATGCCGGTCGTTGGATCAAGGGTGCCTACGCCTTCCGCGTCGTATGGCGCGAAGACGGCAACGCCATGGCTCGATGCAGCTCCGGAGAATTTGTGATCATGCACAATGGTCTGACTGACATCGATCGTTGAGAAGCAATTCGTGGCCGAATCAAAAATGCCCACGCTGTCTGCATTGTACGGCGCGAAAACCACAACGCCAGTGTTCTCAACCTCAACAGCACCCCGGAACTTATCTGTTTCTGAGTCCCACGCGACGCCCAGGCGGACATGCGAAGTCGACCTCGTGGCGGAATCAAAGATGCCAACGCCTTTTGCATCGCCTGGTGCAAAAATGACCCTGCCATCAGCCATGGCTGCTGCACCATGAAAATGACAGCCCGAACTCATGCAGACACCAATGTCGAGGGTTTCATTGGCGGAAGGTACGGCAACGGGAACAAAGTGCGCGGCAGAGCGGGCCCCGCACGCCTCGGAGGAGTGCTGTGCTCGCCCATCGGTGCTCAGGCTGTATGCCGTGACGCACGTTTCCCAAGCTCTGCGCGTTCCCCAAGTGTCCCAGGTGCCCTGGATGGACGGTGGCACTATCGTTGGTGTGGTCCACAGCACTGAATCGGCGGTGAAGGACCTTGAGAGCTCACCGATCACAGACGGCATCACGCTGACGAGATACAGCTCGCATGCAGCGGAGCAAACGCCAGAGGCCTTGCTCAAGATGAGCGGCAGTGCGTCCTCCTCCAGCATGCCATACAGGGCTTGACCCTGAGAGCTCGTCTCCGTGGCCATCTGCCACACACTCTTGACCGTATCTTGCATGCTGCATAGACAGGGCAGAAGCTGACGATGCCCATTCTCCGTGTTGTTGGCAGAGACGACCCTGTACGCGCTCTGTAGCGTGATAAACTCGTCAGACCTAAAGTCTTGTAGTGCCTCACGGAGGTAAGATCCACCATACCAAAACCCGTACCGAACATACTCCTCGGAGCCTTGCAGCTGATCCCTGAGGCCTCCACCAGGAGCTGAGCGGTGAAGCCAGGTAGAGGACTTTAAGGTGAAGTCGACCAAGCTGAGCTCATAACAGTCGTGAGCATACGACTGGTAGGTAGAAGGCAGCGCGTTCGTCGACCATCGCTGCCAGAAGCAACCGCTGTCAGCTGTCCGATGCACAAACCCGCTGCACAAGTCTGGATGCGCGGCACAAACTTCCTTGCACTGGTCAGCGGTCAAATCAGTGCGCCCATTAAGGGCATGAGAGCCATCGGACCAAAACGTGATGTCCTCACCTCCGCAATACCAGCCAGGGTGCAGGCGCCAAACAAAAGAGCCGCGCATATGGCACTCCTTTCGGCTATTTATGGAGAAGATGGGGATCTTTTCGCTGCTCCAAACACATGCATTCGTGTCCAGGTCATGCGTAAACGCTGCGCACTGCTCAGCGTTTGCCGCACACATCTCGTGACAACGTCCAACTGTCAGGTCTGTGCGGCCGCTGAGAGCATCAGAGCCATCAATGGCCCACATTGCGATAGGATCTCCATGGCAGTCGTAGCTGGGAAGCAGCTGGCCCTCGGGAGTGGGGTCCGCTGGGGGCCCACCAAACATGGCGGGCAGCCACAGAGGCAGCATCGTGGCAAGCGCTTCCTCGCAAGGGGAACTGCACATCCCGGACGTTGACCAAAGGGCTGACCATGCGCCAGGGGGGGCAAATAATGCAGCCTGCAGCGCGGACAGATTTGCCGCGTCAAAGAGGGTTTGATACGTGGGTTCAGAGAAATTGAGCCCTCCAGAAGCACACAAGCAGCGCTCCATGAGGGCCGCTGCTGCGGTCAGATTGGAGTTGACTGTGTCCTCAGTGCAGTTTGTCGAGTCGCCTTCCTCTGACCAAGCAAGCGGCGAAAGTGGCTGCGCCGGATGATCATGGCAGTAGCACAACAAGTTCTTCTCAGCTCCTCCTACAGATGTAGCTGACGTGCAACTTCTTGTCACAGACGAATTCAAGGGATGGTAGCAATCATTGATCAACGTGTTGAAGTGAGGAACCGCATGCGGAGGTCCATGGACGCCGCAGCACGTCCCCGCAGTCGTGCGGCCGCCAGGCAACACCTCGACGAGGGCGCTTAACCCTTCGCACGTGTGAACCTGGCTGTCGTGCAAGGTGAGCTGCTCGTCGGTGCACACATGGCCGATGCTTTCGCACGCAGTGTTGCAGCTGACTCCCGGTCCAGCAATGTGCCATCCATCTGAAAAGCCCGGGAAGCCGTCCCCGGTGTTGATCACCAGCTCAAACCCGTCGTACAGCAGCACACTCCCNGAGTCGTCATTATCGATGCGCACCATGGCGCCGCTCTCACCTGCGGACACCATGAGCTCGACCGACAACATTTCCCACCGATCGGTGACACACGGTCTAGTGTCCAGCGACCCCCCCCCGCAATCCGGCCCGCAAGAACGGAAGATGTAGATCTGGGCTTGTCCCGGGGAGCCAACGGCTCGGCAATGGACACGGAAGCGGACCACCTCTCCAGGTAGTGCTGGGAAAAAGCTGAAGTCTGCCGGAACGGGAATCTGGTCGTTCATACCTCCCGAGGTAAACTGAAGTGCGTAATTTCCGTGCAGTCTCAAGCGTGGCACCAGCGGAACAACTTTCACTGTGCCACCAAGCAAGCTCGTTGACCGCTGAATCAGCGACGGGAAGGCGCCACTTGCCATGTCACCATTGCTGATCAAATTTCCGTCGATAGTGGTTGCCATGGGTAGAGCTGCGGATGACGCTGGCAGCCATGAAAGGGACGATGGCTTTAAATACACCCGATAGCCGGTAGAGGGACCAAAATGGCCATCCTGATGGATTGTCGCCCAGTTTTCGAGCGCAACATCAATGACACCGGTGGCGTGGCTAAAGAGCCTGACCAGTGCTGGCCCATTGACGCCGTTGCCCTTTGCGTGCACCATGATCCCACTGCACGCAGGGTTGCCGCTGCACGTGGATATGGCAGCTGTGACGATGCCGCTTCGCAATTGAGCTTCAGCGCCACTGTGCAGAAATGCAGCGTTTGCAGGGTAGCAGCTGCCGCCAGACAGGCTGTGGGGGTCACACACCTGAATCGAATAGGCTTGACACGCTACCTGCTCGTCCCATGTTGCGAGAAACGGACATGGCGACGTATACGCATCGGCAGCAGCTGAAAATTTGGACTTCATACAATTCAGCCAGGAAAGAGACGATCGAAGCTGTTGTCGCAGCGTTGTGGGGTCGGAGAGTGAGCAAAGGCCTGCNATCANGCCGCTCGGAGCTGACTCTGTTTGCAGCAGATTTCGAAGCGACGTGGCCAGCTGGGGAAGCCTCGGGGAAGCGGACCTGCAAACAGCCTCCCTTGTATGAATGGTCTGTGTGTTCTCCATACACTTGTACGAGACTGTCGTGTCGAGCTTCCTATCTCCACCGCTGCCATACGAGCAGCCATTCGGAGCGTCGGTCTGGGTGACAAATTGAGGCGAGCGCAAAGAGGCTCGGTTCGAGCAAAGGCCCACTTTCATCCGAAGAGCAATCTGGCGCATTGGCGCCTTGCCCCGCCCTCACCCTCTCCCCTCCCCTTGCACCCTCTACCCTCCCATCTCTCCTCACCACACTGCTGACATGTTGGCTGGCCCAGGTTCCCTCAGAAGCGGACGTTTGGCTAAATCCAAGTTCTAACGATGCCGCGTCGCACTCGTCCGCAGACACAATGACACCCTCCGGGGGGCAGCAATCACCACTGGGCATGGCATAGTAATCGCGGTCCTGGAACGACGCCTGCGTCAGTCTTCGAGCTTCGGGTTGCACCACCTTGACCTTCGGCGAAGAGAGAGATACCGCCGTCTGCTCGCCATTCGGTATTGTTGGTTGTGACTGCTTGTAGGATGCCTGGCCTGGAGTCTGCGCCCATGAGTGAGCCACCATATTGGTGACGAAAAGAGTGAGGCGGGTTCGCTCAGCAGCGATTGCAGTACGCTTGAGGCCGCAGGAGGGGTCTGCCCCGCAGCCGCCGAGCCAGCTATTGGGGTTGAGCCGAAGCACGAGGTACTTGGGGCCGACGAGGCTCACGCGCCGTCGCTCCGCCGCTGCAAAGAGTGCGGCGACATAGGTCGTCAAGTCTAGAACCTTTGATCCTAACCTGCGTGACAACATCGCGAATCAATCTCGAGCTGATGTTGTCACGCAGAGCGGTGCCTGACACAAAGCCCGCCCACTAGCTGAGAGTGGCGGGGTCAATGAGCAAGGAGGTGACCAGGGAGAGGAGAGGCACGGTGGCGCAGGGGAGGTTACGGCGGGAGAGCTCCGGAGGGTTGCGTTGGCGGCGTGGGGGGCGGGGGCGAGCAAACTGGAGCAGCCAACGGAATATGGCTCAGGTGGGTCCGAAGTCAGCATTGGAGTTTGACGGCTCGTGAGCCACTCTGCAAGCATTGGAGAACATAATCTGACAAGCTACGCGGCGGGCTGCGGAACCCTCCTAGGAGCTGGGTGCCTGAGCCTGTGTTACGAAACGCCAAGCAAGATGCATCGTGGCAAAACTTGTGATGTGCCTCCATACGCAACATTGGGCCGCATTTGAGGCAGCGTGCACTCGGTGCTGTGCAACCAAACTCGGCGCTTTTTGGACAGCCGCTAAATTTCGAGTGTCCTTTGAACTGCCTGCGAAGAAGAAAGTCCCGGTGCACCCAACGCAGCCGGGTGCCGGTTCCTGCAGCAGATTTCCCTTGGTGGTGTGCCTGCTGGGCAGGAGTTGAGTCAAATCACTGCCATTGCGCGTTGAGTAAAGACCCAAGCCGTAAACATCAACGTCAATAGTTGGCACCTGTTGTGGCATCAAGTCACACTCTGAGCGCTCCCCAAAGGAGACACGACGAGGGCAATGGACGCTGACCTTCTTGCTGTGTGGATGCGTCTCGACCTGCAGTTCGACACGCGTGTAGCTCGAGGCCGATGTCGCCGGCAGCTCAAACGAAAGATACAGAGCATTCACATGGCGGTCACCGACAGAGCCAGCACTACCAACGAAGTACCTCCGGGACGTGTGAGGACAATCTAGCTCCGATGCAAACTGATCGTTGCGTGCATTGACAGTGCGCCATCTGCCGTTTTTGTCGAATGTATCCTGAAAGCCCGCATTCTCTGCGGGCAGCAATGGGCTTGGTATGTCACGTGGCATGTGCAAATGCTGTCCACGTCATGTTATGCATGTGCAGTGTCGGACGGGTCGCGACTAGGTTTTCTCATTAAATTCAAGAGCGTTTCCCAGGCGTTGGGCATGTGCTATGGGCTGCATCTCTTTTGCAGCTCACCGCTGTCACACGCCTTGCATCGCTGCTGCGAGATGCAGGGATACAACTCGACAGATGTGGCGGCCTGTGGTAGCGATGCCGTGTTCTCTGCCCTGCTGAGCTGAGCTGAGCATGGCAAAATGAGTGCGCAGAACGCAACGATGCAGCAAAACGGCAGCTGTCGAGCCGGCCGCATACAATACGACTGCCCTTGCACGGCGTGCCTCTATAGGGTATCATGGAGACGCATGCTTTATGCTCGTTTTGCTTTTTTGGGCTTAGGTGAGTTTATTGACCTCAACGGAGACCAGGCTAAGATAGATAGAGATAGATAGATAGATAGATTCTATCTATCTATCTATCTATAAGATAGATAGATAGAGGGGGCGAGATTCCACCTCTCCCTACATCGGTCCTGTGGTCCCAGGTGGGTGGGTCCTCTCCGAGAGTGTGTAGCGTACTAGTGTAGCCCCAGTCGTG
>JGI24538J26636_10000421_pt1 | contig 12485 bp, 3 predicted proteins | sample SouAtlMetagenome_FD_26636 | JGI IMG/M metagenome (IMG submission 26636) | reverse complement strand
TCCTTCTTTTGTCTTGGCGGTCCCGCCTCCAGGAACCTCTGTTCTCTCTCTGATCTTCATCTCTTGGTAAGTTTCTTTAACCTGTCTCCTTTTGGAACAAGCCGCCCCGCGATGTCCCTTTTCCCCGCAAACTGAACACTTAGGGTCCTTGCTGTCAGGGCATTTGTAACTCGGGTGTTGTCCAATCTCGTAACAGAAACCGCATTGGCCAGTAGGAAGCNTGCCNCGGTCGCTATTCGAAGTTGATCCGGCCCAAGACCCTGATCCTCCACTCCATTGTGCGTCAGATGCATTCTTTTTCCTCCAGTCATTTCTGTCATATCGCTGTCCCATAGTATTTGACCCGACATAATGGTTGACGTTTGGGTTCCATCCTCCCCAGTCAAAGTTCTTAGTAAACGTAGTTTGATCACGGCGTCCGCCGTTCACACCTGACCTTTTCATTGCGTCGTACGACCGGTCAGAGTTTGGAACCGACTCGATAACTGGACAGGGATCTGGATCCCATTTGGTCGAGTCTTCTTCATCCCACAATGGGAATCCATTGGCGAAAGCCTCTGCAACCGATATTCCATCTTGGACCACTGACTGAAGCCACCGGATTTGTAAAGGGCAGAACTGTCTCAGAAAGTCCTTATGACTTTCGTGGGTCCAAGCCTTCTTCCCAACTCCAGGTACAGCCGACTTGTTGACTCCCTTTTCCCTGTGACATTTCCATTGGAAGCAGAAGACCCCTCCACAGTTGTTGCATCTCGTCACTTGTAGATNTTTTCCGTTNGCATCNCGACTGTTACTGACCCAAANAATCTTGTGAAAATTCTCTTCAAAGTAATTCTTNGTAAGCTTTCTGAATCCGTTATTATCTGGAGGAGGCCACGACATTGACATCGCCTGCTTCCTGATTTCAATATTNCCGCCACACTTGGCTTCCTGGAATTTGGGTTGGTCTTTCTTTGATTCCGCTACCCGCTTTCTGCCATCACCTCGTGGCAGATTCCGAGCATCCCCTGATTTCTTACAAAGCTCATCCAAAGATGTTTCGAGCTTGTCTACTAGCTCCATTTCCTTGTCGTCCATTTCTGACGTAACCGGGGTGTCTGAGGACTGACCGGGAGTTACTCTCGGCGTTGTCCTTTGCTCGTTTGTCATCTGCTGTGCAGAAGCTCTTAACTCGACCCCTCTTGCTGGGCGATCACTGCGTTCAAGATCTTGTTCGTCCGATCCCCAATCTACAACATCCCCTGGGTCTGCCTGAGGACTCTCTTCAGCTCCCTGCCTCCAGGGAGCTCCCTCAATTTNCGGGCTGAGCCTTCCCTTGCAAGGCTCTTTGCTTCCAACGTTTTCTGACATCCTCTTAGAATCCGAAGCTTTTCTTTTCTTTGAACCGGAAGAATTTCCAGCCTTCGCAGCTGGCGTAAGAATTACCAAACCCTTAAGTGATTTGTTGGTTTTCATACAATATCCTGATCCGAATTTGACAAGAGACCTGAAACTCAGCTCAATCCCACGGATTGAAACTGACCGACTCACACCCACGGTGTGAGACCGGCTGTTCCAGAGTCACTCGTTATCCCAATCAAAACTTTCTTCCCTAGGAAAATGGTCCCAATGAAATTGATTCCTTCTATTAGCCCTTTGTTGCTCCGCACTGAAACTTGGGATAGGGACAGGTGAGGAATGGATTCCAATATCTCTTGACTCTTCTTCGAGGGGATCCAGAAAGGTTGCACATCCCAAATAATGATTATTTGGAATACGTCTTTCCCCGATCAATGGAGTGATATGATTGATAATCCAAACTCTCTCCATAGTTGGGTACTGCCTTCTACAGTAGCATTCTCCCTTTAGATACTCAGCAATATCCAGGAAGAATGTTGGGATAATCCTTGCGATTTCGCCTGGGAGCGCTCCTTGTTTGAAGATGTGGTAAAGTGCTCCAGCTACGATTCCTACTTCAGTTGATCTCCCATCTTGAATCTTGTGGTGACATGAATTCTCAGAGAAACTGCACACTGGAAATCCTACNANATCAGGCGCATAGCCTGGTCCTACTTTTCCACAGATAGGACATTTGAAGTCGTCACCTGTTGATCCCATTGTATATCATGAACAANGTTTTCTCCTTNGAAACAATGCAAAGTGGTNGAAACCCAGATTCACCTAGATGAGTGAGTTTCTAGCANTTGGTCAAATTGACCTGTGAGCCAAAGATCGGCGGCGCCCCGAGATTGCAAATCTTCCAGAATCACAAGACTCAAAGGCAAAGCTCCTAAAACAAGATTTCACACAGACATGACAAGCCTATCGAGTAAACTGTAAATCGTTTCAATTTCCAATCCTATCACACACTCAGACACACTGACAAGGCACTAGGCCATCCGAAAAACTACCATTCACACTCACATAATCTCTATTAGTTTTTTGTTTTCACACAAGCCACCGATACCTTTTTTCAGAGAGATCAACCCATTCTACAGTGTCCGGATGAATTTCATTCCGCAACTGCACCTGCCCATCGGCGGCAAATTTCTCAATTCGCCAAGCCTCCCAACCTTCATCGCTCTCCTCACATCCAGGACGATGAATCTCAAGTTTTCTTGGTTGATCAGGATCTAACTCTAACCGAGGCAGATCCAGCTTGATCAAACGGGCGGCAGGGAGGGGTTGCTTGAAAGGTGGCGTTTCATCTCGTTTTCCTACATACTCCACCCAGAACGTATGCTGGAGTCCTTTCTTAATCCGGAAAATCTCCGGATAAGTCTTCTCTTGAAAACGTGTCGCTCCTTCACGACGAACACTGGTTTCTCGGGTAATAAGCACAAAGTCACCGACTTCCAAGGAAGCGGTAGCCTTTCCTTCACCTCGACCCTCTAAACCTTCTTGATGCTCTTTTGCTAAAAGTTCAATATCCTTATGCGTTTCCTGAAAATATCCGAGGATCTGTTGAACATATTCTTCAGTCGTAATCTCCCGAATGTCAGCCTCAGCGATTAGACTCGAAGGGAATTTCGGCCGCAATCCTAAGACAACCTCGAAAGGACTACGCATTCTCAATGCCTTAAGAGGGACAGCCCTCAAGATACATTGCGCATATGGCATCCTTTCTTCCCAGTCCTCCGGACGTTTCTGCACCAATCCCCTCACGATTCCATTCACCTTCCGGTGCATGCTTTCAACCATTCCTCGAGACTGAGGATGATAAGCCGACCCCGTGATCTGATCAATTGCTAGAAGACGGTTGACTTCCGCTGCGATAGCATTCACAAATTCGCGACCATTGTCGCATCGGATCAGCGTCGGGAAGATCCCGATAGTGAGGATAACCTTTTCCAATAGAGCCTTGGCCACGGCCGGTGCTTCCTTGCTCTGTATCGGCACTAACCAAGCCCACCTGCTGAAACAGCAGATGACCGTTAGCACAACTCGATTTCCTCCTTCATGCTCCTCTCGGCATGAGATCGTATCAATCTGGATACACCTAAAAGGTCTAGTATAAAACTCTGTACGCGTCCAAGCCGTGATACCCGACGTTCCGTGCTCTCGAGTACACTGTTCACAGCTTTGGGTCCATCTTCGTATATCTGACCCCATCCCAGGCCACCAGTAATCTTTGCTCATCAGTTCTAAGCATTTGTCTCGTGATAGATGACCAGCTAGCGCACTGTTGTGATATTCGAGCAATAGCTTTTCCCGAAAGCCCANTTCTCGTTCNTTAATTTCACCAGGTATCACAAATCTTCCTACCGCTCCACTTGGAACACATAACCTGAGCTGATTTTCTAAGTCGCATGAATCAAAGACCCTTCGCATTAGGAGCCCTTCCAATAACGCAAAAGATTTCGCGAATTCAATGACCCCATCGACAGTCCGGTCTCCGGCCAACTCTGGCGCTTGTCGTCTGTGCTCGTTGAGCGACGAGCGTAGCCCCGTGTGGTCTAGCTCGGCCTCCTGTCCCAAGAGCACAATGACAACTTCACATAAATCTGGGCAGACCCTTTGGGCTGCGCCCCATCGCGCTTTCTCAATTCCCAATGAACCGAAAAGGACGGCAATGTCAGATCGATCTGCTCCTGCTGCGGACAGCAATTTCTTCATTTCTTCAGTGTTAGGCATTTCCACCGAGGGTTTCGCTTTCTTGTGCATTCGCCGAACCCTCCGGAACGGTGTCACCCTAGGCTCTTCTCCGGCGAGATAGAACCAGGTTTCTCCGACCCATTCCTTGGCCATCACAAGGCGATTTGCCTTTTCTGGCCAGTCGTCGGTTCTAACATCCGAACTCCCATCTTCAAACTCCATGAAGGTAATTCTCTTGGTTCCCAAATCGGTTAGGATTGGGCCATAAGGTGCTTTCTCATGTGGATACCACAAGGATTTTCTTGGATTGACGTGATGTCGCACCCATGCACCGTGGGAAATTGCAGGTTCCCAATAATCAAGCGTCCGTGTCTGAGCTGGGTCAGGCGCCTTCTTGGTCCGCCTTTCTCCTGCTTCGACGGCTCCAACTGGGAGCGGCACTGCCGCGTCGCCTCCTTCCGGTGCCGGTGCCGCTGGTCCAACGGCGACCGCTGGAGCTGAAGGTTCACCAGGTTCCTCTGGTTCCTCCTCAGCATCCGTTTCTACAGCACCGGTCGAGTGACCTAAACACCTATGCACTTGAATTCCAGGACCTACTGTCCTCACATATTCACAGTTCCCGCAAAATTCCTCCTTGTTTTCAAAGGTACAAAACCTCCGATCCCATGCTACAATTTTAATTGCTTTACCTCCACCGATGTCTCCAGTTGGATAGACCGTGAATTCGTGTCTCTCATATGTGCCATGATAACAGAACCCCGAATCGTCAGGTTCGCTCAACGGTCCTGATCTGTCGACCGGGAGGTAATCCGGATGTTTTCCTTTCACCCTTCGCATGGTTCTTTTCCTCTCCAGACAGGTTCGAAAGTACGTCCAAGCTTGCTTTCGCGCCCCATCTTCACCGAGGGCAGAAGTGCTGAACCAGACAGTTTTCTTGGGCACAGCATCTCCCGCGAAGAGCACCGGTGCTTTCCATTTCACACAGTAATCTTTATGTCCTCTCCCGTGTTCCGCCTTTTCGAAGACGAAAGGGTAGTCATCCAAGTTCTGTGGATATGGCTTCCCAACTTCTGACAGAGGACAGCATGCCTCAATAGATGTGGCTGTTGAGACAACCTCAGGCCATCTTGGGTAAAGCCCATCGGCGCCCCATAATAGCCCAACACCTCCGAGCTCTTCACTAAATCGACAGATAACCTCATCCTCCAGACCAAACATTGGAGTCTGATATCCATCTCCTTTAGATGCGTTCGTTCTTGGCGGATCCAGGTTTCGAGAGCCCTCGACATCTACCTCTTCCGGGTGTATGTCGTCATGGGCCCCTTCAAACTCCTTCCATCCATCTCCTGCCGGATCCAAGGCTTTTGCTCTAGTCTTGATCAGGACTTCCGCACCTTCTGGGTCCTGATACATAAGACGAATGATATCTCGAACCGGCTGGTCCGGTATTGGAAGGAACTTCGCCAACGCATTTTCCCAGGGTGCTCGACTCGGAGCATCCGCAAGGATATTCGCTTCTCCTCTGATCCATACCCGAACAATGTCGAAACATTGCAACTCCAGAGCCCAGTTAGACATCTTCTTACTCCTTCTCCGATTATCAAGCTGAGCTTCACTAAAGATGTTGTTCTTGTGGTCGATATAACAATAGACCTTAAATCCTTTGATCAGCCTCTCATGTTCGACGACTCCTCTCCAGAGAGCATAGAGTTCGCGTTCCATGGCGCTCCAGCGCAGCTGAGTGTCATCAAAGGCTTTGCAGATGATTGAGATAAGTTTCGGCGCCCCTTGAGGAGTTAACCGTTGCACCAAACAGGCACACCATCCATAGTCACTTGCATCGATAAACATTTCTAATGGTCGTCCCGACTTATGAGGATTGGCAGCTGCCTCAAAATCTACATGAATCAATATCAAATCTCGGGAGAGCATCTTTCGAATCTCCTTGAACGCCTCTTCCGGCATCACTTCCCTTACAGGAGTATTACCAACTTTAACTTTGACCTTCTTGGGCCACAAGGCAGAGAACTCAGCATTCTTCTTCCGAAAGGGTCTGAGTACTCGCTCCCAGTCAACCCAATCCGGGCACATATGTTCCCTGAGATAATTAACAAAGCACAAGAAAGAGTTAACAGCTTCCGTGCTTGTTGGGATCGGCCAGTTCTCCAGCTGATCGCATTTCTTAGGCATTGGTCTCCTGCCTCTTTCATCACAAATGCATCCCCAAAATTCAATCTCGGCTTGTGCATATTGTCCCTTCGTGGCTTTGAACTCAAAGCCCGATTTACGAGCCTCCTCGCATAGAATCCGCAAATGTTCGATATGCTCCTCGAACGTCTTGCTACTGATTTTCAAATCATCCATACATGCCACTACGAATTCTCGCCCTTTCTTGTCTCTTAGTGATCCAAATCGATGAGCCATGTATCCCTGCATTTCAGCAGGTGCTGGCGATGGTCCGAACGGCATTCTTTGCCACTCGTACAATCCGGACCTACTACATACGGTTAAAATCTTCTTCGTATCGTCAGTCAGCAGAAACTGGGTGTAACCCCAGATAGCATCGACAACGGTATGATATCTCTTGTATGCGGCGAGCTCAAAAGCCCTGGTCGGATCCGCCGACGGGAATGAACTTAGCTCGAGACATTTGTTCACTGGTCCGTACGCGCAGACCATTCTTCCTAACAACCCCTTTGCATCTTGGTCAACTACAAAGACAGGAGTCGTCCATTCTGGCAACTGTTCCTGATTGGGGTTGATCTTCCTTAGCTTACCTTGTGCAACATTTTCGGCAATATGATACTCGACTCTCACATCGTCATATGGTGAAAGAGGAATCGGTTGACGAGCAACAGGCACCGCGCCTGATTTTACCCGGAACCGAATCTTATGATCTTTCACGCAAGGTGCTTCACATCCTTCAATCCAAAAACACTCAGGGTATTTACCAAGCACTTCGTCGAAGAATCTCTTCTGTTCTTCGGCAGTGCCTCCAATCTTGCTTGCTGTCTTTTCAGCAATTCAGCTCGAAATGCCTCCGACAGCCTCGAGTCGAGGTTCGGATACCTTAAAGGCTTAGCAAGCTCGGCTTTCTTGTTTCCAACTTCCTCCAACAACTTCGGAAACATTGCTTGTTGCCTCTCTTTCTTGCCCTCGTTCTTGTACGTCTTCTGCGCACCTTTCTTCACCGGTTCGCATCCATCATCCAATTCCCAATCACGACTTGCCCAGTCGAGAAGGGAAGGTTCCTCTGAGTCACCTGCCTCGGCGTCCACAGATTCAGACGCAACCTGTTCAACCAGGGCTGGATCACATTTCTCTGGTTCATTCTCTTTTCTCCATTTGATCTCTTCTTCTGAATCATAGAGCTCCACTCTCCGCCATAGGTGATCGTTGAAGTACGTTTCTATCGTGTGTACCTGCGACCACATTTTTCGTCTCCTGTGGTCGTTTGGCCAGGAGATGTACTTCCTGATTTCTCTCAAAGAGGGTTCTTGTCTACTGTTTCTTTCCATCATTAACGTTCCATCTTTCTTGAGAAACCTGACTAGGACAGTCTTTTCACCGATCTGATCGACATCTGTAATTTCCTTATGCAATAGTCCCAAGTCCTCTCTATCGACCCATTCAGTGCTGAAAGCTGGACTGCCAGCCCTCCCCACGGGAGTGCCGACCGATACCCTTCCCAACGGGAGTGACATCGCGTCCTGCTTCTGCACGAATGGTCCGCGTGAAGATCCTGAATGTTCAGTTGTCTCCACAGCTGCTCTTGGTTCGAAAACTGTTACCAACAATTTCATAGTATCCACCTTTTGGGTGCTTTCCTTCTTGACATCGTGTTTGGCAAGATCTCTTCTTGATTCGACGCATTTGATTCTTGCCACTGTTTTCCCATCATCCGATTCAAGGAGATAGGAGCTNCGATAAGGAAAGTTTACCGATTGAAACCTTGGCTCAGGCATACTTAGTACCTTTGCGTTTTTTGTTACCTTAGCCGGGATGTTGTCTTGGAAGTACCATTTTGGCGCCGGCAGGTTACTACCGATCTGTAGACCAGTTGATTTGACTCTTTTCACGAACTGGAATTTTTGAAAATTTTGTTTATGAGGGTACCACCGCGCCCCAAGGCGATTAACACGAACTGTGAGAACGCCTTCTGAACGCTCAGAACAAGTGAAACCTTGCAGTTCGCAAGACATTGAGTCAATATTTGGAAACTGGGTCTCAAATTCCCTAAAAATTATCCGACGGACAGGTTCCTGTGGTTTACGACTCCCCGAACATTGGGAGTGCTGGCCCCGCAAAGTTGCACAGTGCGGGCAGACATCCACCGAAACATCCGTAAGAAAGACTGCAAAAGATTTAGCCCACGCTTGTCGAGCATTGATGGACATTCCATGTTGGGCTGGTTCCCACACCGAGTGGGAAGCTGATGAATTGCAGTCTGTAGACAATTGAAAAACCCATGCTTGATTGGTCACCACCAAGGTGCGTCCGCGAAACGGCGCCCCATGACCACATTGATCAAGCGTGATGACGTAGACGCCTGGAAGCGCCAACAGTTCCTTGAACATTGGACTGGTGTCAATAACAGACGGGTGGGAGTCCACCAGTGAGAAGGCATCGCCCACCGAATGTGAAATTTGACACAAGGACGCTACTCGGCGGATAGAATCCGGATCAGCCTCCGCTGACTCCCAGACAGAAGGGAGAAGATTCCAATGGCGGTGCAAAACTTCTCTCTTCTTGATGGATTTCTTCAACCATTCGTATTGGACTTTTGTCATATCCCCTTTAAACTCCTTACGTTCGACCCTTTTCTTCATTCGCTCCCCAAGCGCTTCAGTGACAGGCCCTGAAAAAGAATATCGAGCCTGAGGGCAGAATTCCTGAAAGAAGACATTGTATTTTTCACGATGTTGTAATTGACGGTTACATCCTATTACCGGACTCTCACCTTGCGCCACATTCTTGGTGAATGGGTCAACATGTCCATTACATACAGCGCAGAAATGATGCCCGCAGGCNCGCTGTATAAAACTNACAGGATCGTGATCACATTTGTGGTTCATTCTTACTGAAAGAATTGGTTCTCGTTTATCTGATTCAAACCATCCCGTTCGCTGAGACGAGGTTTTGGCTTTCTTGCGAGCCACAGCTAATCCTTCCTGTTGTGACTTTTCATAAGCAGGGATAAGATCATCATGAGCCGACTCACCTGCCTGTGCAACCTTCCAGGGAAAATGATTTGGAGTTATCACAATTCTGGCAAAGGGTGCAAGAGACAGGGTCACTTGGCCCATTGAACCTTTTCCTTGATATCCAAGAAAAGACAAAGGAGAAGAGACAACATTCACTCCGATTTCGGAATTGTCTTCTACAATTGAAGCATCGTTTGGTTTCTCAAATTCCGCAGCAAATCTGACAGGGATAGTGAGGACAGCAGGTCCTTCCCGGCAGATTGCGATTGTTGGTCGAATTCTCAATCACTGTCCATTCTTTTTTGGTCCCTCCGCAAGGGTCATAAATCCCAGGTTAGTAAAGTCAACCCAGATGTTGTTGTCGGCATCTTTGAAGAACCGGATACCCCAGCGAACAATATCTGGGAATCCAATTAGTAACGCGTCGGCCGCGTTATCCAACTCAATGACTTCGACATCTAAGCTGGGTGCCCGAGGAGGGGCATGTCCCTGTGGGTCGATTGGTTGAAATCTCACCTGCAAAACTGATTGTTTGGTAACCTGTGGGGATCTCATATCATCACAGACTCCACTACACGCGAGGTACCCAGCAATCCGATACCGATCCTTCACACAACTTTTCGTTTTCTGACTTTTCATCAGCTGCTCCAGAAAAGCAGTGCGGGCTAGAGAACGGGCTGACCCCGTATCGATGCAGCACCTAAAGACTACGGTGCCTATTACAACAGCGACAATGCAGTTGAACCCAGGAACCAGAGCTTTTTCGCGTAAAGGCTCTTCGTAGGTGTATGTACCTACATTGACTGGGCATAACTTGCGACGAGGTTCACTGACGCTCCGTTTCGTTGCACCTGGTAAGGCAGTGCTATCTCTGGCCAATACTGGAACTCGCTCTTCATATTCATCCCTTACGCATCGAAAGGGTTCCTCTCTGCTATAAGAACCGAATAAAGCGTCAGCATCGAATTCTGCGACATCCGAGAATCTCGCACGATTGTAACTTTCTTCAAAGGCTTCTTCGTCAAGATCGTCACCTAGATCGAGGATTTCATCCTCGTCTTCTTCCTCGGCGTTTTCGTCTTCCGCTTGTTCCTCCGTTTCGCCGGCTTCAGCCTCGGCATTTTCATCGTCTACTATTTCGTCCGTTTCAACATTTTCTTCCTGTACATCCTCGTCGTCCGCCTCTCCAGCAACACGAACAGGCATTACTGTCTTTCGCCGGAACGTGACAGACTTCTTGATTGCGCCCGGCGTTTTCATGAATCTCGTCACATTCTTTGCCGAGGTTTTAGCCGCGGCACGCGTAGGATATTTTCGAGGAGTGCCACCCGTTGAAAATGGACGTCGATATCCGAATCCTTTGGTTTTTCTTTCGGACATTGCTTTCTCATGATCCTTGGATTCATGATTAAAGCTGTTGCAAATTACCCCGTAAGGTTTAGTGACGTATCGACAACGCCTTTTGCTGTCGGGCTTGTACCCTCTTGCATTTGCATAGAAACCCGGACGACATGTTTTGGTCGACGGATCTGCATAATGATGACCTCCGCATTTAGAATCATCACACTTTGGAACAAGCCGTAGATGTTCTGCAGTGGCACTGAGCTTGGGTGCTGAAACCTGTTTTCGCGCACGAGCTTTGAGCCCCGCCGCTGCGCTTCGAAAGTCTCCGAATCGTTTCAAAGCTTCGATTGTTTCTTCATCTAAGTTTTTGCTCAAATCATATTCTAAGAATTCTTCTTCTTTGGTCCCATCTTCACTTTCGTTTCCAGTCCGCCTAGTCGGAATCAGCTTAACTGGATCCTGAACTTCAGCAGTTGCCCAGTCACGGCAACGCTGCTGGAAAGTGGTCCAGTTATAAGGAGGGCTCTGGCGAACGTAGAGATCTCTGTAAAACTGTGTACCCTTTGGTACCTTTTCTTCCAACATTTCCATTTCCTTGAGGATCTTCCGGTGAGCCTCTTCAACCTCTGATTTATTATCTCGGTCTTTGATATTTCCTCCAAAGACACCAACCAAAACCATGTAGATCCTAATTTGGCTAATGTCCCGCAGGGTATCTGAGATACTCTTTCCTGTAAGTTTGTCCGGAAACTTGATGGCTTCATACGATTTGATAACTTCCTTTTCAGGTTTGTTGTTGTGACATCCAGAAATTGAGAGGACTTCATTTCTTGACATAAAGTAGACTTCTGTCCACTCATGATCAGTGGCTCGAGGCCCGCGAGCTTGCGCAACTTTTGTTGCGAAGGGATCAATCATTTCAGCACTCTCGAGCTGGACCTTCAGCCCAGCTTCAAGGCTTTCCTTGAAATAGTTGCACCAATCCCGAGGCCTCCTGATCTCATTCTGCAAGAGCTGGACCTCAAACCTCAAGATATCAAAACTGACCTTTGCCATTCCATCATGGCCGATTTTCTGAAGTGACGTCTGAACCTTAAACTTCTTGTCCAATTCGTTTCTTTCGGTTCGATCACTAGTCTGCAGAGATTTCTGCATTAGCTCAATCTGGACTCGATTAACCTCAGAGTTTTCCTTGAGCATTTGACTAATTGCCTGTTGTCCTGCGGTAACTCCCGAAAACAGTTTCCCCAGGAGTGATTCGAAAGATCGTAATCCAGGACCTTCGCTTTCATCGTTGTCTCCTCCGCCACCGCCTCCGTTCCCTCCTGGAGGTCCAGGCGGTCCAGGCGGCCCCGGCGGTCCCATTCCTGTTGGAGGACCCCGACCACTTGATCCCGGCAAGCCCGGAGGGAGAGAGTGGCCGTGAATCGTTGCCCCGATCCGGCGGCTCATCTCGAGCCTGTCTCGGAAGAGTTGGGGCCTGGAGACCTGAGTGTCTTTCAGTCCCATAAGCTTGATTAGCTCCTACTGGTTGAGCCTCGATCGAGGCCCTCAGCGGATGCCACTGTTCACTTTCGTACCTTCCAGGCTCCCAAGGATCCTTCCGACCAAGATCTCGATGGAAGCTGTCATTAGCTCCAGCATGAACAATCGGGTTCCCGAGAGGATACCCCGGGACATCACTAATTCGGCTGTAAGGATCAGCTGGCATGACTCGCCTCATTTCCGACCCCATATCAAGAGCTGCGGTTCCAATACCGCGCCCCAAGCCCAATTGGAAGGCGGATGCTAAAGCTGACCCGCGATACGAAGTTGCCGGTTGATGTGTTTCTATGTCACCCGTTCGCTGGTTCCAGCACTTGG
>JGI24538J26636_10000417_pt1 | contig 12548 bp, 7 predicted proteins | sample SouAtlMetagenome_FD_26636 | JGI IMG/M metagenome (IMG submission 26636) | reverse complement strand
CAGAGGGGCAGGGAGCCTGAGATTATGCGCCCGGTCATGGTCGCCGGTGTGGCTGCCCTGCTCGTGGTCGTCATCCTCGCGCGAGATGCGCGCGGGGGCGGTGCAGACTGGTACGACCGCACAACTCGGGACGTCGAGGGGTGGGTACGCGTTTCGATCAGCGGCGCTCACAAGAGTAGCATGCGTGTGAGGACAACGGACGGGAGATACAGGGTGCGACCCATCGACGGTCTCTTGCATCGCGTGGAGCTTGTCCCCCGTCGGGGCGACGTTTTCTCGATGGTTGTGGCCATTGGCTCCGAGCGCCGTGTCGTCTCGGGGAGACCTCCGTTTTCAAAGAGGCCGTTCGGCGAGGACATTCGTGTCGACGTGGTGCATGAGTACCCCGACCCCGTGTGGGATATGAGTGAAATGCGCGAGCTGCCGCTCCCGAGGGGTGGGGTTCTGCACTCCGACCACATGGCCTCGGGCAAGGACGTACTCGTCGTCCCCGGGAAGAACTCCCCCTTTGTGGACAGGACGGCGCTCCTGCGCTTCCGCGAGCAAAACATCCGCATACACGTTGTCTACTACGAGGATCACACCTTTGCGAGGACAGGATCCAACATCGACTGCGGCTTCGCGTCGGGCAGCATCAAAAACAGCCTCGTTGACATCCGACACGCCCTCCGCGTCACTGGTGCACGGTCGTGTATCGCGTACAGCATGGGTGGGCTCCTCGTCACGTCCATGCTGCGTGAGGACCCCTCGTTTCAGCTGGATGCCTTGGTCCTGCTGCATCCATTCCTGTCCTACAGCGTGAAATGTGCCTCCTGGTTCCCGACGTCGTCTCTCCTCCTCGGATTCATGCACCTGATGGGGCCGACCCTGCTCGTCGTGCGTGGGCAGCGCATAATTCCGAGGCGCAGGGTGCGCCTCGACTACATGGACTACCTGACGTACAAGTACCCGCTCTCAGTTCCAAATCCCCTCGAGCGCGACGACACCCGACGGTACGTGCGAAGCACGCTCAGCCTCGCGTTCGTCGTCACACGTGCCATCGCCGAGCTCGAGCAAGAGGCCCCCAAGCTGGGGACACCCGTCCTCCTCATCGGTGGGACACAGGACGACGTCTGCAACACAAAGGCCAACATGCGTGTGTGCCACCGAATTTTTTCCCGTGTCGACGTGAAGACATTCTCATCGACGCACAACGTATTCCCAAGTGCGAATTTCGACGAAGACTCCGCCCTGGTACGAGTCATGTCAAGCTACCTGTCCTCCCAGTCTCGCGGCGTTGTCTCCTCCAATGGAGGTTGAGGCGCTGCCGGTCATGTGCGGGGTCGGACGGGTCGCATACGACGCGAGTGGGGGGACAAGGGGCGGCGTCCGCCTCCCCATCCCCCTCTCCTCTCCCGTGAGGCTAACGCCGTCACGGGAAGCGTCTCTTCCTTGGACTGGAGGCACGACGGAACACGTCGTCGCACCGCTGGCTCGAGGGCCAAGAGTCGCTCGAGGGCGTGGGGTGCCTGTCACCGAGCGTGCCGGGGTCGTCGCGCGTGCCGGGGTCGTCGAGCGTGTCTCTGAGGCGCATGACGATTTCCTTTTTCTCGCCCATCTCGGTGGCTTGTTGTGTTGACGCTTGGTCCGAGTAAAAAAAAATTAGGGTGTGGACGTTTCAGGGGATTACCAGGGCTTCGCGTCCACCCCGAATTCCGGGTCGCGTCGGAAAAATCAGAGCGCCCCGGTCAGAGTGCAGTTTGTGGGTCGGTGTGGCATCCCCGGAACCTCTCGGAGGAGGCAGGATGTGCGACGACGACGAGTGTTGCATCTGCCTTTCTTCCGGTGGACCCTTCCTCGCCCTCCCCGTCTGCGGACACCGCGTGCACGTGAGCTGTGGCCTGCATTGGGCTCAATGCTCGAATGTCCTCCGGTGCCCCCTGTGTCGCAACGAACCCTTCCCACGCGTCGAGACCGACGAGGAGGGGGACGCCCTCATGTCGATTCGACACGAAGTGTCGAGGGCGCTCCGTCGAGAGGGCGCACTCAGGAGGCGCTGCATCAACACACACCCGCAGCTACTTCAACGGTGGAGACGCCTAAAAACGTTACGGAGAGACATCAACACGTACGCGACGGCTGCTCAAAGGGCCTACGAACGCCGATGCAGGGACGTCTACAGAGACGACCCCGAGATACTAGTGATGAGGCATGATCTCCAAAACATGCGTCGTCGTGAACGTCGCCTGAAACTCAGCATAGATGTTGAGATCGACCAGGTCGTGCAGGGCACGCGGGCGCGACGCGTCGAAGAGGTGTCGGAAGACTGAGCTGCGTGTACCGTTGTTCCTCCCCCCCCCTTCCCCTCCCCCCCTCCCCCCGATGCTCCCCGTAGACGTTCATAGTGGGTCGGTCTCTCTGCACTCACGTCTGTCGGGGAGGGGGGGGGCGAGGCCCTCTCGATCGGGCAGCACCCTCGTCGCGAAGGTCGACACCCGGGTCCTTGGGGGGAGACGACCTGGTCAGTGGTTCCCACACAGAGCCCTGCCAGCAGAGCCCCACCATCTGATGTCGCGGGTCGTCCTTGTACTTGGCCCTGAGCGCGCTGCACACGCGTCGCGCACACGTCAAGGCCATTCGCCTCGACGATTCTCCCGACGGAGGCGCAGGGGGTGGGTGGGATTCCCCGAGTCGTGGCGGGGACCCAGCGTCAAACTCTGAGGCTGGTGGGGCGCGTGGTGAGAGAGAGGTCGGGCAGCACGGGGAAGACGCCGTCGCATGTCGGGGTGGGAGACGCGGTTCGCAGAAGACGTAGAGTCCCTCGTCGATAAAATGAAGCGGGATGGCACGCGACTCCCCTCCTACGTCCCCCTGCACATTGCCGCGCTTTACAGCGGGAGGCGCACCGTCGCCTGCGCATCAAACCTGTACGAGAGGCATGCCGAGGTCAACTGCCTTCGTGCAATCGACCCACTCAAGATGAAGCAGCACAAGCCGCTCCGCCTCCTCGTCTCGAGGGTGTCGGGCTCGCACCGAATGTCGAGGCCGTGCAGCGCGTGCTGCGTCGAAATACGACGCCGGCTCCCGCGAGCGAGGGTGTTCTACACGGACTGGGGGGGGGTGTTCCGAGAAGACAAGACGCTGGACAACACCCATGTGTGTCACATGAAATCATGTGTAAGAGCAGCGCCCGCGTAGATGGGGCGGCCCGCTCGACGCCACACGAGCGAGGTCCCCGTAGCTCAGTTGGTCAGAGCGCCGGACTTTTAATCCGGTGGTCGCGGGTTCGAGCCCCGTCGGGGATGTCCGTTTTCCCCGTCGAACCCTGTCGGGTGGATTCTCATCTGACGTGCTAGACAACCACCTTACGCCTGATTTCTCAAAAGTCAACCCACACCACACACGTTGTACTTCGGAGACCGTGGTGTACATGGCGTTTGTGCGTGCGGCCCCAGGGTCGTTTGATCCGCCCCTCGCGTCAGGGTCGGGAGGGCTCGAGTCAATCGACGATCCGCGCGGAATGTGTGTGCCAGGTCACTGGAAGGCACGAAGGGCGTTCTTGTGAGGCTTGAATGGATTTGCTGCGACTTGCTCCTTGACCTCCTCCGTCTCCTTCTTGACGACTGCCTCGAGCGTCTTCTGGATCTTCGTGTGGTCCGCCCGCGTCAACTTGTGCAGCATTGCCGGGAGCTCCGAGAGCCGGCATGCGTCCTCGCACATCTCGTACTGCCGGTTCATGTCGCGAATCGCGAGCTCTACCGCCTCCTTCCCCACGGTCACGACCTTGGCGTCCGCCGCCAGGGACAGGGTGTTGTAGTCGATCTGTGTCACCACGATCGTCCCAGCGGGGTCGATTTTGAGCTGCATGTCTGCAATGTCCTTTTCGCCAATCGTCTCACCGACCCCGAGGACGGCCGCGCGAGCAGTGCCCACGTTGCTCTCCCCGTCCTCCTCGCTGTTGCATGAGCGGTAGAGAACCGGTTCCTCGTAACAGTGCTCCCAGTGTGTCTGACGTGGCTTCTGTTCCAGTGGCACGCTCACCACGAGCATCCGATTCAGACGTGCCCCACTCCCGCGAAGACCCAGCTCCACGTTGACGTTGTCTTCGCATGGGGTCGCTGTTTCGCCCTTGACGATGGGGTTGTCACCGTGCTCCCCGTGGTGGCGTTTGAACGGCCCCCCCATCGTGGATTGGCCGACGGCAAGGTCGCTCGCAGTCACCGTGAACCATTTCTCACTCAGCCTGCGGTTGTCCGTATTTTCGACCCGTTCGTGCGCGAGCAGGGGCGTGTGCCCCACCCCGTCCACATGAACGTAGTAGTCGGAGGGCGTGAAGACGATCGTGAGGTTGCGCGGATCGTCGGCCTCACTCGTCTGGTACGAAAAGTTGGAGGGGGCCACCTGGCGCGTTTCTCCTTCCTTGATTCCCACAAATGAGTTCTGGAAGCGCATCGCCACCTTGCCCGGCTCGACACTGGTGCTGGGATCGAGGGTGTACCCCTCGTGGGCAGCGTGCTCGGCGATGTGCTCCAGGAAGTGTGCGAGATGACCGCCGCCCGTGGTGACAATGACGTTCCCAGGGTCGACCACACCCAGGAGCTCATCGAAGTTGTCCGTGCGCACGTAGGGGATCACGTGGCCGTCCTTGGAGACGAGGCGTTGATCCGTGATGTTCCCACCGAGGCAGGAGAGACCGCTGCACGTGACGCCACGCGAGCTGTCTGTCCACGCGGTCGTCACTGCCGTGTACTTTGTGTCGATCTCACGAGCCGTCGACGCGAGGTGGGAGCAGGCGACGTCCATGATGCTTGTGTTCGTGTCGATGCCGTGGGTGGGCGTCTCGTATTTGGTACGAGACGGCTCCCCTCTTTTTGGTACGGGGGACAAGCGCTTTTTTTTGCGTGGGGGAGAGACTCACCTCCTTTTGGTACGGCGAGTGCACGCACACTCAGCAAGTTGCACAGACACACGGCGCAGAGATGCACCTGGCGACGGTGCTTGCCGCCCTTTGCAACGTCGCGTCGTCCACAGGGCCCCAGGGCCCCTCGGGCGACCGAGCCCATGGTCCCTTTGGGGAGGAAGGCTCTTGGCTGTACCATGTCCTGTGGCCCTACATCGTCGCATACGTGGCGATTGCGTTTCTACTCGTCGTCGTGCTGAGGGAGCAACGGGGCCTTGTGTGCGCATTGAGGTGTGCGGTCCTGGTGGAGATGGCGATCGCGTTGCTCGCGCTCGGCGTCGTCAGTGGGCCTCGCGTGGCTTCGCTCATGGGGGGCAAGCCGGCCGATCGAGGCTTTGAGCTGTTTGTGCATCGGGTCGCGGACGAGGTCGGCGTCCCTCGCCCTGCGCATGTCTACGTGATCCCGACGAGGGAGCCCAATGCCTTTGCGTCGGGAATGGTGCGTCATGACGTCGTGCTGTTCAATCGGACCCTCCTGGGCAAGGACACGACGGTGGCGGTCACCGACGGACTCCGCTCCGCGCTGTCGAAGAGTCAGCTGAAGGCGGTGCTGGGCCACGAGCTGGCACACATACACATGGGGGACGTCGCGACGAGCACGAACCTCGCACTCATCGTGGTCGGGATGGGGGCCGTCTACACATTTGGACAGCACCTCTACGACTGGGGGGTGTCGCACCACGACGATAACATGACGACCGTCGGCATTGCCTTCATTGCCGGGGGCGCCATCATGAAGATGACGGCGGACGTGTACCGATTCTCCGTTTCACGCGACGCCGAGTACCGAGCAGACTCAATGTCCGCCGCGAAATACGGCCACGAGGCGATGGCAGGTGCCCTCATCGCAGTACACAACGACGCCCTTTCGACGCGGCGCGACCTGCTCGGCCGACTGAATGGCGCCGTCTCCCACGCGTGCATCGCGCCGGACCCGGCGGTCGCTGCGGCCTTCGGGGCGACACCGAGGCGCGGCCTGGCGGGCCGATGGCAGCGACTCTTCCGTACTCACCCCACCATTGAGGACCGCGTCTCCCTCCTGCGGACGGGGACCCTGTCCGATGGAGCTGGAGACTGAGCATCACGAGGGCGTCCTTGGGTCCCCCCTCACCCCCTCCCCTCCGTCGAGTTCCTTTCACGCGAAGCCACACGCACGTTTTCCCAAGACAAGTTCGCAGTGGAGCGCGGTGTACTCAGGCTCGTGCGCGACGGGCGTCGGGGGCGCTGTTTTTTTCATGAGGTGTCGTCTAAAACGGGTAACGAGGAAGATGACGACGCTGAGGGTGAAAAAGTTTTCGCCGGACAGCATAAAGGAGTCACGAATCACCTTCATCCTCGGGAAGCGACACACGGGGAAGTCCGTTCTTATGAAGGACATCCTGCGGCACATGCCGCGACCCGACTACGTGCTCGCCATGGCACCGACAGAGGACACGCTTCAGATGTTTCGCGAGTTTCTCCCCGAGAGTTGCATCTTTGATCATTTCTCGCAGGAGAAGCTGGACAGAGCCGTCGCACTGCAAAGGGAGCTAGTGAACCGAGGGAAGAAGAGGACAATGCTCATACTACTCGACGACTGTCTCTACCAGAAGGGAGTGCTCAGGACGAACACAATGCGCTCCATCTTCTTCAATGGCAGGCACGACCACATCGCGTTGATGTGCGCTGCCCAGTACATGATGGACGTCGACGTGTCCCTTCGCACCAACATCGACTACATATTCACGTTGCGGGAGACGATCCTGACCAACCGACAGAAACTCTACAAGTACTACTTTGGACAATACAAGAAGTTTGACGAGTTCGATCGTGTCATGACGGCCTGCACGTCCGACTACAAGGCTCTTGTGCTGGATGGGACTGTCTCGAGCACGAATCCGACCGACTCTGTCATGTGGTACAAGGCCTCCACTGACATCGCATCGTTCAAGCTGTGTCTCCCTGTCTACTGGAAGCTTTCAAAAAAGTTCCAATTGAGCGGAGGCGAGATACGAAGGAGGCAGCAGATGAACTTCCAGGTCGAGGCGGCCAGCCTGGAGATGAGCAAGTCACAGTCACCCAACCTGGTGCAGACGGAGGACGAGAACGGAGAGGTGGTGTAGGAACGGTTCCGGGCGGGCCCTATCGCGGCGGTGGGACCGGCTCTGCGCGTCGGAACATGCCCTCCGCCCCACCCTTCGTTCGTGGGCCCACTCCTAATTTCCCACTCGACATCCACCAAGAGAAGCCACCATGAACCACCCTGGCATTTTCGCGGCCGGAATCTTCGCACATGAAAACGGGCAAAGGCTGCTCCAAATTCTCATGAGCCTCGCGGATCGAGGGTTCCGCGGGCTCTACGACAAGTGTCGGCAGGACGTGAGTGGGGCGTACTACCAGACTGGTCTGAAGCGCGTGCACGCATGGTCGGACGATGTCATACAGGACGACATCGCGTTTGTGCGACATACAGCCCCCGACATGCAGGACACATATGAAAGCTGCTTCGCCCAGTATGTCAACGAACGTTTCCGGGGCGGTCGTCGCCCGATGGTCAAACCCCCCTCCCTCGTCGAGTTCACGCGGCGCTTTCTCGAGTGCATTGGGCAACAGGACGGGGTCGTGAATGGCAGCTACTTTTCGAGTGGGGACACGCTGACCCAGCGCGTCGTGTGCATGGACGCGGCGCGCCAGGCCTTCTACACGATCGTCACGACCGAGAACGTGCGAGTCGAGTTGGCGAGCGAGGTGAGTGCCGTCGCGCCGAAGGCGTACCGGCAGGCCGACGAGGAGAGTGCCGTCGCGCCGAAGGCGTACCGGCAGGCCGACGAGGAGAGTGCCGTCGCGCCGAAGGCGTACCGGCAGGCCGACGAGGACGGTGCATCTCAGGTCAGCCGAGCATCCTCACGCCCGATCGCGAGGCGAGAGGCGAGCTGTGACGACATAGGGCCGAGCGACTCGATCTCACAGATAATGGTCCAGGGAGAGGGAGACGACCCTCCGCGCACCGGAAGCGGCATGCTCCAGTCGACCCACACCCAATACGCCCCTCGCGAAAGACAGCTCGCAGATGCCCCGTTGGCGTCGGGGAGGAACGACCCCGTCGACACGAGTAGGGGTGCACGATTTGTCAGGCCGCCCCAAAGGGTGAGCAGTGGCACTCAGGGGGAGCGATCTGGGGGTGGTAATGGCAACCCCACCAATGGTCTGTCTTCCATGCAGAAGCACGAAAGTTTTGCTCCTCCCCCTGGGGGTCGCCATGATTTCGACACGCACAGGTCGGTGGCATCGTCGAGGGACTCGCAGGTGAGCATTGGCGTGAAGCGCATTACCAGTCCCACACAGCGTTGAGCCGCATTCTAGGCGTCTGTCGTGTCGCCCGCAGAGGTTTTGGGAATACTCCGACTATTGCAGTGCTGATTTTTTTTTACCTCGTGTTGTGCAAAGTGGAGAGTCGGTCGGTAGTCATGCTGACAAACATCACACAGAAAGGCTGTGACGATGTCCTGAAGAACCAGATGGGTGTCAAAGAGGTGCCAATCGCGATGGACGAGATTCTCAAGGCGACGGGGGCGGATCAACCATGTCGAACCGAGGCATCGCAGTACATCGAGGCCCAGGCGAGCGCGCTGGTGGTCAGTGCATCGGCCAGTGTTGACATGGGACCAATGTCCATGTTTGGCGGTGCCAGTGTGAAGTCCATGATGAGCGACACGAGTTCGTCGCAGGGCGCGGGGAAGAGCAGCCTGTCCGAGGGGTGCGCGCAGCGAATTATTCAGGCCGCGGAGCAGATCAACACGTCCCGGAGTATCACGTGTGAGATCCAGAACTCCTCGAATGAGAGCGAGACCGTCCTGAACCAACGGGCCAGTATAACGATCGCCATCAAGCCCGAATGTGAGCACATCGATGACCGTGGGCATACCGTCGACCCGAACGCGTCCTGCTTGTCGTGCACAGATCTGCAGTTGCGGGTGAGTGCCGATCGCAAGGCGGCGTTGGAGGGCAACATGCGCAACGCATCGACGTATGTCGCGGCAGGCATGGGCGAGCTAGCCAAATACGCGATGGATCAAAACAAGTTGATAAACGAGGCATTCCCAATGCCGTTCTGCGGGATTCGGATAACTAATTCGAAAATCGAACAGAGCACGAGTGCTCGACTCCTGACCTCCACAAAGGGGAGTCTGCAGTCGAACACCAGCCTCAAGAAGGCCATCAAGGAAAAGGTCAAACAGGAGACTCAGGCGGAGCTGGTCAACAAATTGGGTGCCGTCTCGAATGGTCCGGACACGCTAACCCTGACGACCACAAAGATGGAGTCGCAATCGGAGGACATCGCCACAAAGATCATCAACGACATGAACAAGTCCACGGTCAGGGCCACCAGTTCGGGGACAATCGAGATTATGTCACCCCAGGGCATCACGTTGGACGGCACGGTCCTGACGAACACGGTCGAGGCTCACCTCACGTCTGAAAGCATCCTCGAGAGCGCGAAGAGCATGGGGAAGACGTTCGCCAAGGAACTGATTACGGATTCGTTATCGGGAGCCGTCGGCAACACGGAAACGGAGAAGGCCGACTTCGCCGCATTGGCGAAGTCGCTCGGGGATGCCAATGCGCTGGCAATAGAAAAAGCCATGGAAGGTCACGCCCACGGCGAGGGTAGTATGGTCGCCGGTGTCATCGGGGCGATCGTGCTGCTGGCCGTCGTCGCGATTGGCATGAAAGTAGTCATGGGTGGGGGTGGGGGTGGGGGTGGCTACGATGGTGGGGGTGGGGAGGGACAACAGTACAACCCGGACCGCTGCGAGGGGCACGAGAGCTTCCAGGAGAAGTACGGGCGCTACGCCAAGCTTGTTGGCATCCTTTCCATCGTCCTGAAGCTGCAGTTCATCTTGTTCATTCTGGAGCAGATTCGGGGACTGATGCTCATGGGCGCAATGCTTCACATGCCATGGTTGTGGGGCAAGATCAACCCGNAAGAGTACATTTTGAAGGTCGTCGCGGCGCTGCTCGTGCTGACGATGTTCTGTGCCTTCGTTCACAACACCTTCAACCCCCTCGTGTGTTTTCAGTACAACTTCACGAAGGTGGACCCGGGTAACTGCTACTTGAGAGACTCGTACGAGGCTGGGGGCGAAGACTACTAGATACACGGCAGGGGGAACGATCCGTTCGCCTGGGGCATCCAGGGGAAGTCGCATCTGCTCATCGTGACCCAGTGTCAAAATAGGTGTCGGGTGGGGGAGGGGGTTGGTAGCCCGAGGTGATCGATAGGAAATGCACAAGACGTGGGTCTACGACGGCGACAGACTCACACACACGACGGTAGCTTGCCGGAAGACGGGATCCGTGCACATTCGCTGGGTGTCGAGTCAGGGGGGAAGTGAGATTCACACACACAAAAAAAAAGAGAGGGTCGTGCGCGAAACAGGCTCTCCCCGAGGTGTCGGTGGCTCATGACGCCGCTTGAGCAACGGTCGGGGGCGACGCCCCGACTGTTTCTTTTTTCGCCCGAGTGTTCTTCTGTGAGTGTGTGTGCACCCCAGTTCCCGTTGGGTCGGCGGGAAGCGAGGCGGGGCCTCTCCCGCTCAGTCTTTACTGGAAGGCCGCACCGGCGACGCCCTCGCGGTAGCGCATGAGGTTCCAGGAGCGCGAGAAGATGAAGACGGTGTACGACTCGTTCGCAAGCGTCGACTGCATGTCGAGGACGAGCTCGATGTTGTCGATACGGGAGAAGTTGCAGCTACCGGAGGGGTTCGACGAGTCCTCGGGGGTGAGTGCGAAGCTCATCACATAGATGAAACAGTCGGGTATGTTGGAGTGGAACTGGTAGGGAACGACCCCGCGCCAGTACAGCGCCGGCTTCTTACCGAATCGGGAAGTCGTGTTCAACAGCAACTCGGCCGCCACGATGGGGTCGCGCCCATCGACGCCAGAAAGGTTGCTCCAGTTGTTGTGCCGCATCTGACACTGGCGGCGGACGCCGAAGATCAGCTCGAGCGTCGGGTGGTTGAAGGAGAGTGGGATGCGGCAAATCTCCTTGTTCTCAGTCTTGAAGTAGTGCTGTGTCTGCACGACGATCTGTTCGAAGTGGGCGGACTGGAACTTGTCTCGCTCCGTGGTGTCCAGGTACACGTAGGAGACCTCCATCTCGGCGCGGAGGTCGGACGCGTTGAGCCCCAGACCCGTGCGCGCATTTCGCACCGCAATCGAGTCTTGGGAGACGATGATGAGATCCTCCAACTTTGCAAAGTCGATGTTGATCTGGACGCCATGGTAGGAGAGCGATGCCAGGGGGAGGGCCGAGCCCGATGCGAGTGTGTAGAAGAAGGGGAGCGGGATGTACAGCGTCCGCTCCTCGCGGGAGTCGCACGCCAGCTGCGATCGCGTGTACCTGCGACCGGTCATCTCCGTGAGGCGACGGCCGCTCTTCCCGGAGAGCTCCTCCCAGCAGAAAAGGAAGGTGCCCCAGAGCGAATCGATCTGCTGACCGCCGATGATCAACTTTGCTCGGTTGATCATGAAGTGCCCCACGTCGTTGCAGTAGTGGCACCACGTATCGCCGAGCTCGGGGCAGACCTGATTGGGGCAGTCCGTGGCCTCGTCCGAACAACAGCCGAGCTCGCGCCCGGCACCGTACTTCTCACGACGCCACGCGTCCTTCGCATCCTGTAGGGCCTGCACCTGCTGCTCGCTGCTCATGTCGTTGAAACCCGCATCGAGATACTCGATGAGCGCCGCCTCGTCCGCGGCCTTTGACGGGTTGCAGTGCTCCCCATCGTTGAAGTTCGTAGGGAATCGGTTGCCCTTTGCGATGCCGGCGCAGTTCTCCTTGGTCGTGTCACAGGCCACGATGCCCGGGAGATCCACCTTGACGTAGGTCCAGTAGACCATGTCGCCGGCGCGGTTGAGGAGGATCTGAGACTCCTGACCAAAGGATACCGTCGTGTTGAAGGGCTGTGTCAGAGACTCAATCGCGAACTTTGTGGCACGACCCCACTTCGAGCGCCAGAAGGTCAGGGTTGGATTCCCGGTCAAGAACCTGTCGAGGAGACCAACGGCCAAAATGTCGTATATCGATCCAGAGGCCATGGTGTTTCGGAAGTGCTCGGTTGTGTTGTATTGCCACTACACAAAAAAAAAATCGCCCAACGAGCGCGTCGCCATCAGAATGGGAGCTTTTCGGTGGGTGAGGGGGGGACGCGGTGTAAACGGTGGGTAACATGGCCACCCGTGTCTCGACAACGCCCATTGCGTCTGATTCTACCGATCATATCGTGGAAATGGGAAGCCCAGTCGACGAACCCCCACGAGAGGAGAGGGAGGTCGATGAGAATCGAGTGGAGGACGGGGGTGGGGCCGATAGTGACAGCAACGACGACGACGACGACGCCGGTAGTTTGGTGGATTTTATCCTCGACGACACGGACGCCCTGGAGGTGGCGGACACCCCAGGTGCGCAGGCGCTCCCGTGTGGTGGTGAGATGGACGGCATTGACGCAGGTAACATAGTCACCGGCAAGCGAAAGCGGAGGCAGACGCAGTTTTACGAGCGGGAGGTCTTCTCGTCTGAGAACTATCGGAAAATGGTGCTCGTTGACGTGCCGGATGAAGAGATGCA
>JGI24538J26636_10000415_pt1 | contig 12579 bp, 10 predicted proteins | sample SouAtlMetagenome_FD_26636 | JGI IMG/M metagenome (IMG submission 26636) | reverse complement strand
TGCTCCATATGGTGAGATTCTTGTGATATCGTTTTATTAAATACCGATACAATGGCATGTTAACATCACGCAAACATTCGATGAGCGGTTTTACGAAAATTGAATTGAATAATAGTGTGTCTGATGGAATTTCATTTTTTTTAATTTTTACCACACCTTCTTCATGTATCGCTGTCNCAAAATACAAATGAGTGTGCCAATCACGCAAGATGTGACCGATATCCGCTAATTTCATCAATAATACCAGAAGCATACTTGATCGATCATCGTTCCCTTCTTGGATACTTCCCACAACGACCTTCTGTCTCGCTAGGTCCGTATATGCAATGAGTTTTCTAAACAAGGTTTCATCGTATGCGATACGGTTTTCGTTTAATATTTTTACGCCCGTCACGATGTGATGAATTTCATTATAAGACGAACTCGAACACATACTACTTGTTTCGTCGTCCACGTCATCTTCGTACACATCGGGACAACCNTCGTCGGTTACTCGTTTAATGCTACCGTTCGAGTGACCTCGATGGTCAAGGTCATGACACACTAAAGAAACATAAAAGGTAAACTCTTGTAATTCAGTTAGGGTGTTCCTCAATTTGGGATACCTTGACAACAAACACGCTCCCATTTGGAAAACGTCTAATATGTGCTTTTGATTGTGGAAAGAGAGGTTTTCGTCGTACCCTTCATAAAGTTGTCCGAACAAAATATCGTATTGAGGTGTCCATGTGATCGAAGTGTAATGGTCGAATATATGTCGGATTTGTTGTACCCAACTGGTCTTATCTGCGATACGAAGGTGCTCATTATAGTTAAATGAAGGGAATCGTTTAAATATCCATTGTAATCGAGATATCATTGTTACTGTCAATTACAATAAGACTAAGGTTTTTTTTATGTACATAAAAACGTAGCAATATTCAATTTAGTAAACAAATGTATGGCACATAATGTAAAAATGAAAGAAACATAGATATTGTAATAGTACGAGTAACGTTTTGCATTCGATTTTAGTCCTGAATAATACATCGGATCTCGCATAAAGTCTTGTGAATGTCGTCCACACGATGCGTTTGTGTACTGAGAGACGACACACGATTGGGGGTTTTTTCGCATTGTTGACCAATTTGGTGTTGTTTTGTAAAAGAATGTATCCCAAAAAACAGAAAACCATGATGTCATACCTTATTGTAAAATCTCGATTGCGGTACAAAAGCAAGGGGTACGCAAAAAACGCGAGGAGTTGAACCCATTGATGTACGAATATTATCACATATGTGGATAGTTTAGTGGATGTGCACGGCTCCAATCCCGTCAGCAAGAACGCCATAAATATCCAAAAACAACGGGTATCCATTAATATATTCAAAATATTTTTTGAAATGTAAAAACATGGATGATGTCAAATGTGAAACGCAACACGTTAAAATAAGGATGCTGTATTTATTGTAAATGTACGAGTAAAACGCGATGTTCTTTTTGAATCCCAAATAATACATCGGATCTTGCATCATATCCGTCGCAGGTCTTCCACACGCATTGTTCGTATATTGGGATACGACACACGTTTGCGGATTACGTGAAACGTGCTGAATTAGATTGGAGTTGTTTTGTATTTGAATATATCCCAACACACAACACACCACGAAATGATACAAGAAGGGTGTGTGTTTCTCAAAAGCATATTGAACATACAAATCATATGGATATTCAAAAAGAAGCTCGATTTGGATCCATTGATGAAGGAGTATGATTACATACACCAGCGGATTCCTCGATGCACATGTGTCTAACATGGTCATTAACAAAGAAAGGTATATTGAAATTTGTGAAAACATAGATACAATAGTAACGCATTAAATATTTCATCGTATTTTCAGTACTCTCTCTACCATGCTCATGCACGAAAAAATCAATAAAAACATATTTATCGTATTCATCGTTTTCGAGAATCGATGTGGATTTCGTTTTAACCCAATGTAATACATGGGGTCTTGCATTAAATCCGACTCGGGTCTTTTGCAATCTGTATTGGTGTATTTGGATATCACACACGTTTGAGTTGTGGTATCGACGTTTTGATAAGAAAGGTAGGTCATGCTCGTCACCATGAGGATGTCATAGATAATAGGACATGGTAGTGGAAATGGTTTACCCATGCAATATTCACGAATTCGAGCGATTGGATAACAGACGAGATATATCAATAATAACCATTGATGAAACCACATGAGGAAGTACGTCGTCCAATTTCTCGAATGACACGTATCCATCAAGGTGAGTAANAAAGCGACGCACATTGAAATGGATAAGATGTTCATTTTGAACTCCAACATAGTACCATGTATAAACATAAAAATAGTTGGCTTTAGAATCACGCGTCGTGTGACGTCAATTTATATTGGTGGTAATTTAAAACATGTCCAGTTCAAACGTGATAACCAAACAGGTATTATTCATCGAAAGAGCCGGTTTGAGTACCAAATCTACTTTTAATATATTGGATGCAGAAGGATATCTTGCGGAGTCGGACTACAATATTCGCATATCGGAAGGAGAGTCGAACAACTCTTCGCTCGAAGTTTCAGGACATATCGTTGCGGACAAGTTTCGTGGAAGAAGCGACCTTCGTCTTAAAAGTAATGTGGTTGATATTAAAAACGCGTTAGAAACTATTAAAAAATTGACTGGAAAAGCGTACAATTTGAAAAGCGACACGACACTATCATATGGGTTTATCGCGCAAGATGTCCAACAAGTTCTTCCACAAATGGTCGGACAAGATATCGATGGGACGCTAATGCTTTCATACATGGAATTTATTCCGTTTATCATTGAATCAATAAAAGAACTCGATGTCAAAATTGATAAAATAAAGACCGTCTTAGAAAAGCTTGCGTTATAACCAAAAAACTTCTATGGCTGCATATAACAGATGGGGACATACGTTTTGACCGATGACGTTAATCTTTCAACAGAATCCCTTGAGTTTTCATCCAGAAATCCAATCAATCAACAAGTATATATATGTTTGAAACCCAGGTTTACTAGTAGTTTAATTGACAATATATCATCTATAGACGGAAATACATATGGTTTATTCGTGGATAGCAACACCGACGACCTTAGCAATACATGTTTGACAAATTCGTTTATTACCACCCCAATGATATACACATCAAATATAAATAGCTTGACAGACATCTTATATTTAAACAATAACGTATCCATATCTGACCATGGAGTCATATCAGCAAATACCATTCACCTCACAAATGTTAAAACGGTACCTGATATGAACCCCCAGGAACTGGTCACCAAATATACGTTACTGGACCATTTGTCTAGCAACTATTTTGATAAATCGTACACTACTGAAAATGTGATTACCAATGACACCTTTGGAGATACCGTCGAGTTGTACAATCTAACAAATGTAGCCGACGTGACCTCTCAAATTGACCACTATTTAAACGGAGGTAGTATGCAGCTCACTGATTATGTCACGTATGCAAATGTAGCGAACGTTCATCAGTCCTTACATGTGGCGAACGTATCGATGGTGAACCAAATGATTTCGAATTACGTGGACGACTATGATTTCTCGTCCTATGTAACCTACGACACTGTAAATGGAGTGATGGATTCGTACGTGTTGAACAGAAGCATACCNAATACCACCCAAGTGAATCAATTGATTGTGAGTGCCATTAGTGGTGTTCCCACCGCAAACGTGGACGGTTTCGTAACCGAAAGTGTGGTCGAAGGAAAGCTAGACACGATACGGGACGATATCGCAAACGTGGAAGCGAACCTATCCGCAACCGAACAGATGTTTTACAGCAAGGCAAACATAGATGCGCTCTTTGTAAGCCGTTCGTATTTCGATGCGCAAATTTCGAATTTGTCAAGCACGGACGATGGTGATGTGAATATGCAAGCACAACTGTTAGCATTATCGAATGATGTCAATGCGCTTGAAAATACAACTTACACCAAAACATTCATTCAATCTAATTTTGCGACGATCGCGGNCATGAATGACGCGATTCAAAACGTGACGGTGGATCAAACACAAATGAATGCTACCATTTCCGCAGCGTTGGTCCCATATTCGTCGACCGTTCAAATGGAACTCGAATTGACGGGGTACGCGAAAATCGGGGACGTCCTTAACGAGTCCACTGTGGATTCGAAAATTGCATTGGCAACCATCGATGTGGTTTCACAATCCGACGTTACGACCACCTTGAATAATTCGTTGTCCGCGTACTCTACGTTAGTCCAAACAAGTTCATCGATAAGTAATGCGCTGAACACGTTCGAAAACGTCACCTTATCTCAAGCCTTGGATGCATTTCCGACGAAATCGCATGTGTCTTCGGAGATCGCGTCGTCGATGAGTACCGTGAACGACACCATTTCGTCCCATATTTATAACGATTCGTTACATGGAGGACAATTGTTCAACAAGCTTGGCGAATATCTCACAACGCCTGCGATTGACAATTACATGAATGCGAACGATGTCATCTCGAACATGCAATCGGCTACCCTGACATTAACCAACAAATTCGATGAATACGTCACTCAAGATACGTTATCGAATGAGTATTATTCCGCCGCCGAGTTGTTCACAAACGTCGATGCCAAACTTCCATTGTGGTTGACACAAAACGATTTCATCACCAAACAAGAAATAGAAAGTCTTTTTCCAAATACGGTGACGGAGAATGAAATGAAGATGTATGTGCTCGAAACCGTACTTGATAATGTCCAAAATATGAATCATGGATTGACATCGGACGGAAACGTCACCCCTCAATTTTTGGTGACTCATGATTATTTACAAAAAATGGACATTCAACGGCTTATCAACGATTCGATTCGGTTATACGGATCCGGTAACGTAACGGTACCGTATCTTCAAGAAAATTATGTGTCCACCGACATGTGGTTCAATTGGTTGCACTCCTCCGGGGGAAGTTCATCCGCCTCTGTGGATACATCTACCATTCAAAATATGATAAATAACTCGCTTGTCAATGTTCCTACACGTTCTGAACTCACGAGTTCTTACGTGACGATTTCGGGTTTAGCGGTAGAAGTGGAGAACATTTTACAAGGGTCCACCTCGGACGGTCTTTCGGTCCCCACTATTCAGTCGATGATCAACACGACCCTCCTAAATTATTCCACGACTTCGCAGCTGTCCTCCACTTACGTGACGATATCCACGGTACACGAATTATTAGCCAACTCGTCTTCCACGGATGTACAATCACGTATTGATTCGTCGTTGGCCGACAGTGGCTTTATCACGCATCCACAACTGACGGCGAACTTGTCGTCGTACGTAACCCAAGAGAACATGTCGGAAAACTTGACTCATTTACAAGCAAATATACAACGGGATTACGTACAGGAGCACGACCTTCCGCTCAAAGTGAACGATATCGTGTCGTCCAATATCGAGCAATACTTGAACACCGTCGATATTTGGAACACGTACATTTCGACCCATTTTCAATCGAACGTGACGAACATGATCAATGGATCCTATGCGAATGTTAATATTTCTGAACTGGAAAATGATTTCGTCACTCATTCAAACCTCCACGACGTGGTGGGTCAACTTATCAGTTCGACGTACGCGAATGTGGATATCGATAATCTTAAAAATACCTTTGTTACATTATCGGCGTACGACGACCAGCTTTTGGATCTTTTACAAACATCGCCATCGACCATCGTTGATCCGTTGAAAAATCACTTTGTTTCCATTGATACGTGGCAAGATCACTTGACTACGCATGCGAACATCGACACGTTGAAAAATATGTTTGTGTCCATGGATGATTGGATGGGAGGACCGGACGCACCGGTTGTAAATATGTATAATTATCAAGTTTCATCCATTTTGAAAGCCGTCGATTATACGAATACCGAACGGGACATGTGTAACGTGATGTCAGCGGACGAATCGTTCGTGCGTTTTCAGTTTAACGACACCTCCCGCACGCTTGACAACCATATCGTACAGGTGGGTGACCGAATCTTGATAAGGAACGCGAATGTTTCCACTTATAATGGAATTTTCGACGTGAATGCTGTCGATACCATCGTCGCGAACATCGTTCAGTGCGTACGTTCCGATGATTTTGCCGATGATGCAAACATTAACAATTCGATGATTTTTGTAAAATCACCCCACGACGCAAGCATGAACAACACCTCGTTTTTATCGCACGCCATAAATGCAAATGTCGAATTCATTCAATTGACCTATTCCAATTTCGGAAATATGGCATATCAAGACGCCACAAACGTTCATATCACGGGAGGCGTGGTGGACGTTTCCGATTTGACTGTGGGTAATGTGAACGCGAACGATTCCAATCAAATCCAAATTCAGTTACGAGACAATACTACCGATTCGAAGTTTGTGGTTCGCGCTAAAAACATTGAAACGGACGAACAACATGCGGTTTTCCAAGTGGATGGCGAGGGCACGGTTAGTTCGTATCAATTTTACTCCTTGTCTGACCGAAGATTAAAACAGAACGACGCAATCATTTCCAATCCGATGCTTTTAGTAAACAAGCTGCACGGTAAAACGTTCGAATGGATTGACGAATCAAGGAACGTAAATGGACCGAGTTATGGGTTTATTGCGCAAGAGGTACGTGAGAACTTTCCATCCCTGGTCACCGAAACGTTGAACGACAATTTAGCGGTTGATTATTCTAAAATTGTGGCTATTTTGGTTGAAGCGGTGAAAGAACTACATGCGCATATGGAGCATGCCGGATTGATTACTGATCATAATAATGTACAAACGGCTTCGAATGTTGCGTCGTATATTCCAACGGGTAACGTGCACCATACACCCACACCTTCTTTGACGACTGAACAAAGCAATGTAAGAACGAACATCATTGGATTGGGTGGATTGAATGCTGGTTCCGTTTGGGTACAGTTGGCATCGAACGACAACGATTTGATTAGCATGAGCGAAATGTTTGGTACCGATAATGATTATGCGATGTTTACGAACCATGGTAATAACACATTGGATGATGTGAACTTACAAATCGATATGAAAGTGTTGGTCAAGAATTCAAACCTTCCAAAATATAACGGCGTGTACGACATTAAAAACATTCAAGTCGGTTTACATGGAACATTCTCGATTTGCTCCAGAAGTTCTTCCTTCATCACCCCGGAAAATATTAAACAAACGCTTGTGTTTGTTCAATCGAATTCCAATTTAGTGAACGTGGGTACATCGAATAATGCTAAATCATTCATTTGCATCGAGCCGGCAAAGTATGACGAGTCCTTTACATTGAACGCGTCCAACATCGAATTTAGTAGCATTCACAATAATCTCCAATCCATGTCTCAACAAGACTCTAGCGACGTTAACATAACCGGGGGGTCCATCGTGCTGGATTCCATTTCTACGAGAACCATCCATGCCGCATCGCATGAATTAGCGGTTCATTTGAACGGGAACACCAGCAACGATAAGTTCGAAATCAACAACGGAACGGAAGTGGTGTTCTCTGTCGATGGGGCCGGTGTCATGTCCGCACACGATTTTTTCCAACCTTCCGATTCACGTCTCAAAAAGAACGACGTTACCATCAGTAACGCGTTACAACTAGTTCAAAAGCTAAGAGGTGTTACGTTCGATTGGAACGAGGACTCCAGAATCGGTACTCCACACACACAATATGGGTTTATCGCGCAAGAGGTGGGGCTTCATTTCCCCAGTTTGGTGCATAAACGCGCCGATGGGTATCTTGCCGTCGACTACTCTAAAGTTGTATCCATTTTAGTTCAAGCTGTTAAAGAATTAGGAAACAATGTAAATTTGTAAATATGTTGNGTCGTTTTGACACAAATCGCATTACTTTCATACACAATGCCAAGTACAAACTCGTTCAACGGATTAAAACCCCGTATGATTTTTAGTGGGTAAATATCATACGGGGGCTGCAGCTTTGCGATACAAAGCCTATTTTTGTAAATATAAATGATAATGTCTTCGTTCGACGTGAATGTTATCAATGGACATGTGGTGTTTATCGATACCGAACTCAAGTATGCATTGGATTCGATTTCGATCTGATACAACACATATGCGTACCCGTACAACATCATCATTTCCATCGCATAAACATCCATAATCAACACCGACATTCCATACGAATCACCGATCGCGTATGATTTAACAACATACTTGTTTATTTTTGACAAGTAAAATACATCGATTATGATGTGTCTCTCAAAATTATGTTCCGAATCGAACATGGAAGATGACCAGGCATCAGGATATATCGTGAGGTAATCCCCTTTCCAATTTAACATGAAAATGTCTAGTATGTTCGCGTTCAGATTTACTGTTTGTTCAGTTTGGACGTCGTCGGGTGTTTTGATCACTTTGGTCAATGTGGTCCCGTGTATCAATATCATTGCCCATCGATTCATTTGTGGATAAATCTCGACATCAAACGCGGTTATTTTCGTGCATTTATCTTTCAAAGAGAGTTCGTGTATTTTTTGCAAGCCAATTTCGTTCAATGTATATATTTCGTTCCGTTGATTTATGAATGCAAATATATTGTATTTTTCCTTATACGCCAAAACACCTCCGAACCTTCGAATGACCCCATCGCAGTCCTCAATCGTAATCTCATACGCATTCGGTTTCTTGATTTGCACCACGTGCTTGTATATTCGTTTGAGTACTTCCGATGGACTCGTCGGTCGAATTCGTGTGGGTTCCGATTGATTGTTCAACAATTCCTTGAGTTCTAGCCATTTTTGGTGTCGATACGATGGACATTGTCGTCGAAACATTCGCCCTTCTTTTGGAGTCGCACGTATCTTTCACACAATGATCGCCACACACCGACATATACCAATTATTGATTATTGTCTTTAGGTGATTCTTTTTCAAAAATATCGTCCATTCGCAACGNTGACCCTTCAGTCGTTTTCGTTGACCCTTCAGTCGTTTTCGTTGACAACGCNTCGGTTGCNAAGGTTACGATCTTTTGAACAAGATTTGATTTCGATCCGCTTGAGTTTGGTNTACTAGAGTTCGGTCTGCTCGAGTTGAAAATGGATTCTGTTCCGTAGCGAAAGTAGTTTTTAGGTTTATCAACCAACACGTATACACACAGGGTTAACACCAACCCCCATATGATGACATTCAAACAAAATTGAAGTTGATCTAATTTCATTTAATATTACCAAATAAATTTAATCACTTTAAGACGACTCTCAAGTTTGGTAAGCAACTACCTACATACACACACCAAACTATGACGGTTATTACCATTATTGATTGTGAAACCACTGGTCTTCCTCGCAAAGGGTTCGATGCGAGAGTTATTGAACTCGCGGTTGAATCGTGGTTTGTCGATTGCGATAATAAGGAAACATTGATTGAATGTTGGAGTTCCTTGATACGCCCTTCGGATTTTGAAATTAAAAATTCCCACATTCATGGTATTACTCATGAGCATGCGTATCGATTTGGACATGATTTGGAACAGGTGTTGTCCCGATTCTACAACACTCTTCAAACAACCGATGTTTTAGTCGCACACAATTTAAAATTTGATGTTGAAATGATATTATCCGAGTTTAAACACTTTCCACGATTCGATACCACTCGCATTCCCCAACCCACCGACCAAACGTCGAGTGGTAATACTATCAAATTGTATTGTACGATGATCGAAGCGACCTTGGTTCTGAAAACATCCAAATGGCCGAAACTTGTTGAATTACACAANCGTTTGCATTCGAACGAGACCAACCCGGTACAAACGCATCGTGCGATGGACGATGTGAAGTTATGTCGTGAGTGTTATTTCAAATTAACAAACCAATAAATCAATCTGATATATATCCACAATTCCATTGTTTAAAATAATCCATCGATAATGTACATGTTCATGTGAAAATCAAGTAAGTACTATCACCTTAAGAGTATAGCAAGTATAGGTACAACAACCATTCAAAATGTTTACATCANTTCGAGATTTTATATATGGTCGTCGTATTTGTTTCCAAAATTATGAAATGTATAAATGTGTGTTGGAAGATGAATGGACACGAAAGATAAGATGTATTTTCCAAGATCATGCGAAAATCGTTTGGTGCTCAAATTATGAGGACCTAATTAGGAACATTTACAAATTGTATCATATCGGAGTTCCTTTTCATAATCATACTCACGCATACGATGTACTGCATTTCGGGGTATGTCTTTTGGTACGATGCGAAAACGTGTTCAACAACATGTCTCCCATTCAAAGGTTCACGTTTTGTATTGCTCTTCTTTGTCATGACATTGACCATATGGGGTTTACGAATGCCGACCTCGAAAACACTTCACGCGGAAAACAACGTTCTCTATCAAACCACAGCTTATCGTCGTATTGTTCAGATGATGCATACAACGAAATACATCATATTGAGATTTCACAAGAATTATTCATTAAACATAAGATTTCGTTCGATCAAGATTTATTTTCCATTCTTGTTTCACATACGGATCTACGGAAACAAGAATCATTTGTGGAACAATCGACAAATAATGATTTTTTTGATGTGACGAAATATCTTACGCTTCTTATGAAAATGGCAGATATAGGTCACGTTTTTCGACCGTGGAGGATCCATTTACATTTTGTAAATGCCATGAACAAAGAGAGAACCATTCCGTTGCTTCCCCACATGTTACCCGACGATACCATTGAGTTCAACCAACGGTTTGTATTGCCCTTGTTGGTGTTGATAGAAAAATATAACAAAAACCTACACACGGAGTTGAGAGTTTACTATGATGCGAACATTAACCGGTGGAATTCGGTAAAAACGTTCATGGATATGACCAATTAGTTGGTTTATTGTATTTTATTTAAATTCCCAATTATTATTTGAGGTTGGGTGGTTGAATTTTGAAGCCAAAAGTTTAGATACACTTCATCGCTTGATGGATTCGAACATGAAGAGGCAAACTGACTCCAATTAGGAACGGTAAACACCAGCTTGGTACGTTTCACATCCGCGTATGCTTCGATGGATACGTCGTTATGTGTAAATTTCTTTCCTTGCGAAACCACTTTCATTCGAAAATATTTCGGGAAATTTTCTCCATTTTTGAGTTCAAAGGTTCCTAAAGAGATCGTTGTCACCATATCCGAATTGAAGATGATGCTTCCTTCGGATGGCGTTCGTATTAAACCATAACTATAAAAGTCCATGTAATAACCGTCATCGTCGGTGGCTCGGGTGCTAGTCGGTGTTTGGACGGTCAATGACATTCCGCCATGCCATGTGGCATCGGCGTGCGCAGGCATCGCACTACCATACTCGAATTCGTACGTATCACCCACGTTTTCATCTTTGATAGATATCGGTATATTAGAACGAACATATGTTGACGTGTTCGTTTCAGAAATAATTACATACGTATTATTATCATACAACGTATGTTTCAACGCGTTGGTGGTCAATGGCTCCATCGAGATAAACGCGGATTTATCAATAACGGGAACGGGAGCCACAAACGGGCTTTGACTAGGCCACGCGCGCGTATATCCCGTAATTTTCCGGAATTGTCCTATCGTTGCCACCACATTGGTACCCTTCACCGACCATGCGTTGACATATACCTCATCCGAAGATGGGTTTGAACAACTACCCAACTTACTAACGTTTGGAATGGTATATATTTTGTCCGTTCGATACTCATCGGTAAACGCCTCCAAACGAATATCATTTTTGACAAATTGTTTGCCTTCGGAGACCACCGTGGCGCGGTAATAAGGTGCGTACATTCCGCCATAAGTGGAAGCCGTATTCAACTGCTCTTTGTGAAAGGTAATTGTATCGGATGTCACGGTGCGTATCGAATGATTGTACATGTATTCATTGCCCGATCGGTTGATAGGCGGTATATTTGTAGAAATCCATATAATAACCGGCATCGCCTCCCCGTCTCGGTGCGGAGCTGTGTGCCACGTTTGTCCCAAAGGTCAAACCGCCATGCCAGCTCATTGGTACTCCCGAAGTATACCCTCTTCCTTCCAAATAAAATTCGTACACGTCCCCCACATTGGCTAAATCGATGACCATACCTGTACGTATTTCGATTTCTGTAGAGGTACTTCCAGCCGCGACTTCGATAATTGTGTCATTTGACGACATCGTTTTGGTACCCACGTTATTGTACACCGAAGTGAGAGGATTGGACAAAAGGTCGTATTCGTTGAAGAAAGGACCACTTCCGACACGTCTCACGTTCTGCAACACCAAATTGGAGGTGGTCCAAACGTTCAACTCCAAGAATCGGGTGATGGGGTCCGATAGCGTTTGAAGACTAGACACGGTCCACGTTCTGATCGTGCGGTCCTCGTCAGTGAACGCTTCCAGCATGACAACATTGTCGGTCGTCATTTTTATCGTGTAATATGGCGAAACGACGGAGGGCTCCGACGGGTTGGTGTTGTACGACAAATTCGCGTAATAGGTTCGACTCAAGTTAAATCCACC
>JGI24538J26636_10000414_pt1 | contig 12588 bp, 12 predicted proteins | sample SouAtlMetagenome_FD_26636 | JGI IMG/M metagenome (IMG submission 26636) | reverse complement strand
TTCGAACTCAGTGGTGAAACATTATAGCGGCGACAATACTTGGGGGGACACCTCCTGGGAAGATAGCTCAATGCCAAGGTTAAAATACAAAAAAAGTTTAGGTAAATAATTACCTAAACTAAAAATTAATTATCTGTTTGATCAAAATTATAAATGGAATGAACTAAAGGTTTTGTATTAGATTGTTTTTTTAGTGTATAAATATCTTGTAAAATATTTAGTTTAGCGTGTTTTGCTAATTTAATAATAGTAATATATTTATTATCACTATTTTTTAATAATTCTTCACCTCTTTGTAACAATTCGTTATTAGTATTTATAGTCATAAATATTTAATTAAAAGATTTCTTAATTAATTTTAAATTATATAATATAATTTAGAATGTAAAGGTTTAATTAGGTTTTAAAACCTTAAATTGTAGAACGTGATTTATTAGTAATTAAGGTAAAATTATGTCTCATACTGTTAAAATTTATGATACATGTATTGGTTGTACACAATGTGTTCGTGCATGTCCGACTGATGTATTAGAAATGGTTCCTTGGGATGGTTGTAAATCTGGCCAGATTGCATCATCCCCCCGTGTTGAAGATTGTGTTGGTTGTAAACGGTGTGAAACAGCATGTCCTACAGACTTTTTAAGTGTACGAGTATACTTAGGAGCTGAAACTACAAGAAGTTTAGGATTAGCATATTAAAAAAGAATCTAAAATAATGAAATCATTATTTTAGATTCTTTTTTTTAAGATAAAAACCCATAGCTATGTAAACCTTTACCTAAAAAGTTTACACCTAAATAACAAATCCAAATTACAAAAAAACCTAACGAACCTAAAATTGCAGTTTTTTTACCTTGCCAATTTTTTGTAATACGAGCATGTAAATAAGCGGCAAAAACTAACCAGGTAATTAATGCCCAAGTTTCTTTTGGATCCCAACTCCAATATGAACCCCAAGCTTCATTAGCCCAAACCCCACCAGCAATAATACCAATTGTTAAAAAAGGAAAACCTAATCCAATTACACGATAACTCCAGTTATCAATACTATATAAAAGACGTAATTTTCCTGTGTTATTAATCTCTTTAAGTGGCAGCGAATCTGTATAAACTAAAGTATTTGTACTTAGTAATGATTCAGAACTTATTTCATTTGTTTCTAAATTTTCATAAGTAACTTCTTTCCCTTTAGTAATTATCAAAAATAAAATTGATAATAATGATCCAATAATTAAAGTAGCATAACTTAACATCATCATACTAACATGCATCATAAGCCAATTTGATTGTAAAGCAGGTACTAATGGACTTGCTTTTTGCATATCAGGAGGTAATGTTAAATTGGCAAACCCGTTTATTAAAAGTGCAACGGGAATTAATGTTGCTCCAATTAATTTACTTTTTGTTTTATGTTCAATAATCAAATAAGCGGATAACAATGTCCAAGTTAAAAAAAGTAATGATTCATATAAATTACTTAAAGGGAAATAACCGGCAATAACCCATCTTGAACCTAAAATAATAAATAATAAAACATTTGAAATTATTGAACCAATTTTACCAATTTTAGATAAAAAAGGGTTTTTAAACAGAATTAAACTCATCCAATAAAAAATCATAGTAATTAACAATATACCAAAAACTATATTAGATAAAAAATTCTGAATATTATTCCATTCCATTTAATTTCTCCAATTAAAAATATTTACGGAAAATTGTTTAATAATACTATTATTTTAATAATAAAAACTCGATTTAATCAACTTTATTCCTTAAAAAATGAATTTAAATAAACATGCATATTAGTATAAATAAAAATAAAAGTTTATTCTAAATATACATTAAGTTTGATATAATTTATAATAGAAATGAAATTTTTCTTTTAAGAATATAACGAAAACATTTATTTAAATATACAGGATGAATATGAAACTTGCTGTTTACGGAAAAGGTGGAATTGGAAAATCTACAACCAGCTGTAATATCTCAGTAGCTTTATGTAGACGAGGAAAAAAAGTATTACAAATTGGTTGTGATCCTAAACATGATAGTACGTTTACCTTAACTGGATTTTTAATCCCAACAATTATTGATACTTTACAAAGTAAAGATTATCATTACGAAGATGTTTGGCCTGAAGATGTTATTTATCAAGGTTATGGTGGTGTAGATTGTGTAGAGGCAGGTGGTCCTCCAGCAGGTGCTGGTTGTGGTGGTTATGTAGTTGGTGAAACGGTAAAATTATTAAAAGAATTAAATGCTTTTGATGAATATGATGTTATTTTATTTGATGTATTAGGGGATGTAGTTTGCGGAGGGTTTGCCGCACCATTAAATTATGCAGATTATTGTTTAATTGTAACGGACAATGGTTTTGATGCCTTATTTGCTGCAAATCGAATTTCGGCATCTGTGCGTGAAAAAGCAAGAACTCATTCTTTACGATTAGCTGGATTAATTGGTAATAGAACGGCAACTCGAGATTTAATTGATAAGTATATTTCTACCGTACCTATGCCTGTTTTAGAAGTATTACCATTAATTGAAGATATACGAATCTCACGAGTAAAAGGTAAAACACTTTTTGAAATGGCTGAGATTGAACCTTCATTAAGTTATGTTTGTGATTATTATTTAAATATTGCCGATCAATTAATTGCAGAACCCGAAGGTGTAATTCCAAAAGAATCACCTGATCGAGAATTATTTAGTTTATTATCAGATTTTTATTTAAATCCAGATGAAAAGTCTGATACGGTTGAGAATATTGATGCAAATGAAGAATTGTTAATTATTTAATAGAATTATAATTATGGTTTTAAAAGAAAATGAAAATGTATCATTTGAATGTGAAACAGGCAATTATCATACTTTTTGCCCAATTAGTTGCGTAGCATGGTTATATCAAAAAATTGAAGATAGTTTTTTTTTAGTTATTGGTACTAAAACTTGTGGGTATTTTTTACAAAATGCCTTAGGTGTTATGATTTTTGCTGAACCACGCTATGCTATGGCAGAATTGGAAGAAGGTGATATTTCAGCACAATTAAGTGATTACCAAGAATTAAAAAGATTATGTTTACAAATTAAACGTGATAGAAATCCCAGTGTTATTTTTTGGATTGGTACTTGTACAACTGAAATTATTAAAATGGATCTAGAAGGTATCGCACCTAAATTGGAAAAAGAAATTAATGTTCCATTAGTTGTTGCTCGTGCTAATGGATTAGATTATGCTTTTACACAAGGTGAAGATACAGTATTAGCTGCCCTAGCACAACGTACGAATAATAATATTTCAAAATCAGTTCTATCAACTCAAACACCTTTAATTTTATTTGGTTCATTACCTGATTCTGTAGCAAACCAATTAACTTTAGAATTAAAAAAACAAAATATTATTGTTGATGGTTGGTTACCTGCGAAACGTTATTCTGAATTACCTAATATCCAACCAGGAAATTTTGTTTGTGGTGTTAATCCGTATTTAAGCCGAACTGCAACGACATTAATGAGACGTAGAAAATGTAAATTAATCTCTGCACCATTCCCAATTGGACCAGATGGTACAAAATTATGGATTGAAAAAATTTGTTCTGCGATGGGGGTAAAACCAATAGGTTTAGCAAAACGGGAAGAAGAAAGTTGGGCCTCTCTACAAGAATATATTCAATTAATTGAAGGAAAATCGGTATTTTTTATGGGTGATAATTTATTAGAAATTTCTTTAGCCCGTTTCCTAATTCAATGCGGTATGATTGTTTATGAGATTGGAATACCATATATGGATAAACGATACCAAAAAGCGGAATTAGAATTATTAGAACATACTTGTAAATTAAAAAATGTTAGAATTCCAAAAATTATTGAAAAACCTGATAATTACAATCAAATTGATCGGATTCGGGATTTACAACCTGATTTAGTAATTACTGGAATGGCTCATGCTAATCCTCTAGAAGCTAGGGGTATCTCAACAAAATGGTCAGTCGAATTTACTTTTGCTCAAATTCATGGATTTACAAATGCAAAAGATATTTTAGAATTAATTACTCGTCCGTTAAGACGTAATAATGGTTTAAAAGAATTAGGTTGGGATAAATATAATACTGAATTTTAGTAGAATTTATTTTTTAAAAATTGACAGACAACTACCTATAATATTAATATAAGAGTAAGCTTCTATCAAAAAATAAATTTAGATAAACTTTATGTTACAAAAAGTAAAGTATGAAATGATGATTCTTCTAAATGAAGAATTTAATGACAGTGAATTAAAAACTTGGGCATTTAAATATGCTAAAGAATTACAAAATTTAGGTGGTTCTGATATTTCTGTTATTTCAAGAGGAAAACGAACTTTAGCGTATTCGATAAATGATCAAAATAAAGGTAACTTTATTGAGATTACGTTTTCAATGTTACCGACTGGCTTACAAAATTTTAATGAAACATTAAAATTAGATAACAACGTTTTACGTTCCTTAATTTTGAAAAATAAGATCAGTTCAATTACAGCATAATATAAATATAAGATTATAAAAAATTCTTATATTTATATTTCTTGAATATATAACAAGAAACTGTTATTATTGTATTTAGTTATCCTCAGTAGCTCAGTGGTAGAGCAATCGGCTGTTAACCGATTGGTCGTAGGTTCAAGTCCTACCTGGGGAGTGTTTAATAAAAAAAAAATGGATAAATTAAAGATTGGATCAAAACTTTTTAGTTCACGGTTAATGTTAGGGACTGGAAAGTATAAAAATGTTGAAAATACAACTACAAGTATTTTAGATAGTAATTCTGAAATTATTACAGTTGCAATACGTCGTTTACCAGTAAATTTAAATCATGATAATACTAGTTTTTTAAAAAAATTAGATTGGAAAAAACTTTGGTTGTTACCGAATACAGCTGGATCACAAACTGCTGAAGAAGCTATCCGTATGGCTTTTTTAGGACGTGAATTAGCATGTCAACTGGGACAAGAAGATAACTTTTTTGTTAAATTAGAAGTTATTTCAGATCCAAAATATTTATTACCTGACCCAATTGGAACATTAAAAGCAGCAGAATTTTTAGTAAATAAAGGTTTTACTGTATTACCATATATTAATGCTGACCCAATGTTAGCACTTCATCTAGAAGATATTGGTTGTGCAACAGTGATGCCTTTAGGCTCACCCATTGGATCTGGTCAAGGTTTAAATAATTTAGCAAATATAAAAATTATTATTGAAAATTCAAATATACCTGTTATTGTTGATGCTGGTATTGGAAAACCGAGTGAAGCCGCAGAAGCGATGGAATTAGGAGCTGATGGTGTCTTATTAAATACAGCTGTTGCGCAAGCAAAAAATCCAAGACAAATGGCTAAAGCAATGGGACTTGCTGTTGAAGCAGGTCGTTTAGCTTATTTGTCCGGATTAATGACTCAAAAAGATTATGCCAGTCCAAGTTCACCCTTAACTTAAGAAACTAGGATACTGAGAAGTTAAAACTTCATTTTTATATTTAATCTTTTTTACCTACATGTAATTCACAAGCATCTGTAATAATAGGTAAATTTACATAACGATTTGTAATTGAATAATACATTGCATAAAAAATTAAAAAGAAATTTACAATAATTAAACTTGACGCTAAATTTTGTGTAAAGGCTTTTAAAAATGGGTTTAAAGTTAAAAATTGAACTAGTTCCACATAAAAATAAGTAATTGGAACTTGTAAAAGCATAATTAAAATAGAATGCATTACATTGTAACGGATAAAATAAGAAATATTATATTTTTTTCCGTAACGGATAACAATAAAATAAATCGCAAAAAAAATAAAAAATGATCCATATTGTGAAATATTACTTATTAAATCAGTGAAAATATCAGAATCCGTTGTAATTTGAATTCTTGGGTCACCAGGTTGGTACTCAATGTATGGTGGTAATAACCAGCGAATAATAGGAATATCATCTAACGCATCATCATAATATTCTAAATTTTCGTGTATAGGTAACAAATAACCACAAGTTGCTAAAAAACTAATTGTTGAACTTGAAATGGCACTAAAAATAGAATCTGATTTTTTTGTAATAACTAATAACATAAATCGTATTAGTGATATTAAAAGTAAAAAGATAAATAATTTGCTCATTTTGAATATTATTGAATTTTAACTTAATTTAATTTAATTATAGAATAAATTGATTTGTAATGTAAAATCCAGTTTATATTATTCAATAATTTTATAAATTACCGAATGATGATATAATAAAATTAATATTTATTCTATTCTTTATTTAAAATTGAATAAAGAACTAAAAAAGGATAATCTACTTTACAATATATTTCTATTAATAAAATCAAATGATTCAAAGTTTATTAAGTAATAACCGAGTAATTAATAAATATAGTAATTTAGTGAATGAAATTAATAATTTTGAAACTACTTTACAATTATTATCCGATACTGAACTTCGTGAAAAAACATTTAAATTAAAACAAAGATACAAACAAACACAAGATTTATCAACGATTACTACGGAAGCATTTGCATGTGCTAGAGAAGCAGGTCAACGAACATTAGGGTTAAGACATTTTGACGTACAATTAATTGGGGGTTTGGTTTTAAATGAAGGAAAAATTGCTGAGATGCGAACTGGAGAAGGAAAAACTTTAGTTTCTACCTTACCAGCTTATTTAAATGGTTTAACAGAAAAAGGTGTTCATATTGTAACAGTGAATGATTATTTAGCAAAACGTGATCAAACTTGGATGGGTCAATTGCATAGATTTTTAGGTTTAGATGTTGGTTTAGTTCAAGAGACTATGACTTCTAAACAACGTCAAAACAATTATAATTCAGATATTACTTATATTACAAATAGTGAATTAGGGTTTGATTATTTACGTGATAATATGGCCTTTAATCGAAAAGAAATTGTTCAAAGACCATTTAATTTTTGTATTATTGATGAAGTTGATTCTATTTTAATTGATGAAGCGCGGACACCTTTAATTATTTCAGGTGCTACAGAAAGTCCTATAGATAAGTATGTTGTAGCAGCCGAAATTGTAAAATATTTAGAAATTAATAAACATTTTGAAATCGATGAAAAAGGAAAAAATATCGTTTTAACTGAAGATGGTATTATTCAAGCTGAAACATTTTTAAATATTAAAGATTTATATAATAAAACAGATCCTTGGATTCCATTTATTATTAATGCACTTCGTGCGACAACATTATTTTTTAATAATGTACATTACATTGTTAAAAACAATGAGATTGTTATTGTAGATGAATTTACAGGTCGAATTATGCCAGATCGTAGATGGAGTGATGGTTTACATCAAGCTGTTGAAGCAAAAGAAAATGTTCCTATTCGTGGTGGTAACCAAACGTTAGCATCAATTACATACCAAAATTTCTTTTTATTATATCCAAAATTATCTGGAATGACAGGAACAGGTAAAACAGCCGAAGCAGAATTTGAAAAAATTTATAATTTACCTGTAGTTAGTATACCAACAGACAAAAAAAGTAAACGAAAAGATTTACCTGATTTTATTTATAAAGATGAATTATCTAAGTGGAAAGCAATTGCTAAAGAATGTAAAGATATTAATTCCACCGGTCAACCAATTTTAGTTGGAACTACAAGTGTTGAAAAGTCTGAAATTTTATCACAACTACTAACAGATTATTCTCTAGCACATCAAATTTTAAATGCAAAACCGGAGAATGTAAAAAAAGAATCGGAAATTATTGCCCAAGCCGGAAAAAAACAAAGTATTACTATAGCAACAAATATGGCGGGTCGAGGAACTGATATTGTCCTTGGCGGTAACGTAAAATTTGAAGTACAAAAAGAACTTTATGAGTATTTATTAAGTTTAAAAAATGCAAAAAAAATCTTAATTAATAACTCAAATCTTTCATCTTTATTACAAGAAAAAAATGATATTTCGCTTTCTTTAGAGAAAATTTTAAATGAATTATTAATAAATATTGAATTTTTAACCATAACTCCAATTGAATTATTAAAAGCATTAAATGAAATTGAAAGATTACCCAAAAAAACACCCTTGTATAAAGAGAAATTAAAAATACTTTTCAATACCCTTTATCAATTTTTAAAACAAAAACAAAAAAATGATAATGAATTAATTAAAACTTTAGGGGGATTATATATTATTGGAACCGAACGTCATGAATCACGTCGAATTGATGACCAATTAAGAGGTAGATGTGGAAGACAAGGTGACCCTGGTTTATCGAGATTCTTTTTAAGTTTGGATGATAGTTTACTAAGAGTCTTTGGAAGTACAAATATTAAAAGTTATATGAATAATGAACTTTTAGATGATATTCCCTTAGAATCACCTCTTTTAACAAAAAGTTTAGATAGTGCTCAAACAACAGTTGAAAATCGTAATTATGATTCACGAAAATATTTATTTGATTATGATGAAGTTCTAAATAAACAAAGACAAGTTATTTTTTATGAACGTCGAGATGTTTTAGAAAGTCGATCTGTTCGTAATAAAATTTTAGCACTTGGTGATCAAGTAATTAGTGATATTGTTGAAGAAAGTAATGAATTAAATTTAAAAGAATTAAATATAACGTTACAAGATTTATTTGGAACAACTTTAAATTTAAAAGAATTATCAAATTTTAATTCTAATTATACAAAACTTGAATTAAAAAATTATTTACAACAACAATTTTGGTTAACTTATGAATTAAAAGAAGCTGAAATTGAAACTGTCGAAATTGGGTTAATGCGAGAAATTGAAAGAGCTACTATGTTAAAGTATATCGATATTATGTGGAAAGAACATCTTCAAAATATGTCATTAATTCGTGATGCTGTAGGTTGGCGTGGTTATGGGCAACGAAATCCTTTATTTGAATATAAAGATGAAGCTTACGGATTATTCTTGTATTTAATTAAATTAATTAGACAATTAGTTATTTATGAACTTTTAAATATAAAACCTATATAAGTTTAAATTTTTTCTAACTTCTGATATTATTAATAGTAATATAATTAGACTAAATCTATGACCAAACGAACATTATCAAATAAAAGTCGTGTTTCGATTATTAAACTATCAGGTTTTCGAGCTCGTATGGCAACTGCTCAAGGTCGTAAAACACTAAAAAACAGAAGAAAAAAAGGACGCCATAAATTAACTATTCAAAGTTAATATTTTATATTTATTAGAGTAATAATACTTAGTTACTTTAATAAATAAATATTTTTTATTTAAACCTTAAAATACATTTAACAATTATTATGAAATTTAATGAAGAGCTTTCAGTGCTACTTAAAGCTCGATACCCAATTATTTATATAAGTAGTATTGAAGAAGATCGTGTTGAATATATTATTCGAAAAGATATTAAATCAAATTTAAATCGAAGTATTTATACATGGGATTTTGTAGATGGTTATACAAATAATCCAAATAATAAAAATTTTGCTCAACGAAATCCTTTACAAGCATTAGAATTTATTGAAAAATTATCTTCAGAAACACCCGCTTTATTCATTTTAAAAGATTTTAATAAATTTTTAACAGATATATCAGTTGCACGTAAACTTAAAAACTTAATTAGACTTTTAAAACTTCAACCTAAAACAATTATTATTATCAGTTCTGAATTAAATATTCCAATTGAATTAAGAGATTTTATTACTGTAATTCGTTTTGAATTACCTACCGCCAGTGAAATTGAAGACGAATTAGTCAGATTATTTAAATCTTTAAAATTAACAAAAGATAATTTATTAATTGAAAATTTAACTAGAGCCTGTCAAGGATTATCACTTGAACGAATTCGTCGCGTTTTATCAAAAATTATTGCTACATATAAAATTATTAATGAAGAAAGTATTAATTTAATTTTAAATGAAAAAAGACAAATTATTAGCCAAACTGGGATTTTAGAATATTGGACTACTAAAGAAAATTTAGATAAAATTGGTGGAATTGATACATTAAAATTATGGTTAAATAAACGATCAAGTGCATTCAGTCAAAAAGCTGAAAATTATGGTTTACCGGTTCCAAGAGGTTTGTTATTAGTGGGAATTCAAGGTACTGGAAAATCGTTAACAGCAAAAGTAATTGCTAGTCATTGGCAATTACCTTTATTAAAATTAGATATTGGAAAATTATTTGGTGGTATTGTAGGTGAATCAGAAGCTAGATTAAGACAAACAATTGAAATTGCAGAAGCATTATCGCCTTGTATTTTATGGATTGATGAGATTGATAAAGCTTTTAGTAATATAGAAAGTAAAGGTGATAGTGGTACGAGTAGTCGAGTTTTAGGTAGTTTTATAAGTTGGCTATCCGAAAAAACTAGTTCTGTTTTTGTTGTTGCAACTGCAAATAATATTAAAAATTTACCCTTAGAAATTCTTCGCAAAGGTCGGTTTGATGAAATTTTCTTTTTAGATTTACCAATTTATGAAGAACGAAAAGAAATTTTTAAAATTCATTTAAAAAGTTTTAGACCCGACAGTTTGGTAGAATTTAATTATGATGAATTAGCTAGTCTAACTAAACTTTTTTCAGGTGCTGAAATTAGACAATGCATTATTGATGCAATGTATTTAGCATTTTATGAGGAAAGAGAATTTACAACTAATGATATTATTCTTAGTTTAAAAGAAATTATTCCATTAGCTCAATTAGATGAATTAAAAATTAAAGAGTTACAACAATGGGCCCTTTCAGGTCGAATTCGACTAGCTTCAAAATAAAAAAATTATAAATTAGTATGAAACGACTTTTTTTAAAATATTTAGCAGATTTAAGATTTGCAATATTTTTACTTTTATTAATTGCTACTTTTAGTATTATTGGAACGGTGATTGAACAAGACCAAACAATCGAACAATATCAATTAAATTATCCATTAACAACAAATATTCTTGGTTTTATTAATTGGAAATTTATTATTAATTATGGTTTAGATCATGTTTACAAAACATGGTGGTTTATTACATTACTTATTATTTTTTCGATTAGTCTTTTAAGTTGTACATTTTTACAACAACTCCCATCATTAAAAATTGCTCGTCGTTGTCAATTTTTTAGGAAAAAAAATCAATTTAACAGACTTAACATCAAAAATAATTTAAATTCAAATGTTTTTTCAAAAATATTTTTTTTATTAAAAAAAAACAATTATTCAATTTTTCAGCAAAAAAATATTTTATATTGTTATAAAGGTTTAATTGGTCGAATTGCACCTATAATTGTCCATATTAGCATGATTTTGATTCTTTTAGGAGCAGTTTTGGGTGCAATTGGTGGATTTAATGGACAAGAAATTATTCCTAAAAGTGAAACATTTACAGTCCAAAATGTAATTAATAAAGGTTCTTTTACAACACTTCCAAAAATTAATAGTCGAATTAATGATTTTTGGATTACTTATAACCCACAAACAACAATTGATCAATTTTATTCTAATTTATCTTTTTTAAATAATTCTGGTAAAGAAATAAGTAATCAAACAATTTCTGTTAATCATCCAGCAAAATATAAAGGTGTTACTTATTATCAAACAGATTGGAATTTAGTTGGTTTAAGATTAAAAATTAATGATAATAAAATTATTCAATATCCATTAATTTCACCTTTAGCAACTAAAGAGAAAATATGGATTTCATGGATACCATTTTCTAATGATTTTACAGATGGGATTACAATTTTAATTAATAATCTTCAAGGTTATATTTCTTTATACAATAGTACTGGTGAATTTATTACTAATTTAGAATTAAATGAAACAATTGATATACAACAAAAGATTACATTAATTGATATTATCAGTTCAACCGGGTTACAAATTAAAACAGACCCGGGGATTACTACAATTTATACAGGTTTTGCTTTCTTAATGACTAGTACTTTAATAAGTTACCAAACATATTCACAAATTTGGTTATTAAAAACAAAAAATACTATCTATGTTGGTGGTAATACTACGCGAGCTAAATATGATTTTGAAGTAGAATTTAAAAATTTGATAAATGAGACTAAATAAAATTAATTATTTTAAACCTTAAAAAATTAAGGTTTAAAATAATTTATGGAATTAACCGTTGATTGCTGGAGCTGNTAAAGCTACAGGTAATACTTCGCCAGATGCTAAATCTAATGGGAAGTTGTGCGCGTTACGTTCGTGCATTACTTCCATACCTAAATCAGCACGGTTGATGATATCAGCCCATGTGTTAATAACACGACCTTGAGAATCTACAACTGATTGGTTGAAGTTGAAACCATTTAAGTTGAATGCCATAGTACTTACACCCATAGAAGTTAACCAGATACCAATAACCGGCCAAGCTGCTAAGAAGAAATGTAAAGCACGTGAGTTGTTGAATGATGCGTATTGGAAGATTAAACGACCAAAGTAACCGTGTGCAGCTACGATGTTGTAAGTTTCTTCTTCTTGACCAAATTTGTAACCGTAGTTAGTTGATTCGTTTTCAGTAGTTTCACGGATTAAACTAGAAGTTACTAATGAACCGTGCATAGCACTGAATAAAGAACCACCGAA
>JGI24538J26636_10000412_pt1 | contig 12639 bp, 3 predicted proteins | sample SouAtlMetagenome_FD_26636 | JGI IMG/M metagenome (IMG submission 26636) | reverse complement strand
ACTCTAAGGCTAAGAAGACTCGCAAACTCAATAGTGGTAGTCGTGATACTATCGCGACAGCTAGTGACCCTGCTCCTAAAACCATTGTTGAGGCCCTAATGGGTGATAGAGCCGAGGGTTGGGTAGAGTCCATATATAAGGAATTCAATGGGTTGTGCGATCAGGGTGTGTTCTCTCATGATTGGTCCACAGATGACCTTAAGAAAGCAGGGATCATAGGGAAACCTGTACCCTGTTCAGTAGCTCTTACACATAAGACAAAGGATGGTGTATTAGAGAAACTGAAAACACGTATCTGTATCGCAGGGCATAAGGGAAATGTGACACAGGGTATACACTACACTGATGTATTCAGCCCTAGCCCTATACAACACACTGAGCGAATCCTCCAAGCTATGAGAGTGAACCTTCACCTACATAACCTAACCTGGGACGTTAAGATGGCTTATACATGGGCACCCCTGCCTGTGGGCGAGCGAATAGCTGTCGTATACCCTGATGGGTTCAAGCATCATGACGACCAAGGTAATGAGTTATATGCTGTGCTGGAGCGCAACCTATATGGTATGCCATCAGCAGGGCGAGGGTGGGGTAAACACAGGGACCAGTTCATATTAGAGAGATTTAATAGGACAGGGTGGTCATGTAAGAGATCCTTTATGGATCCATGTCTGTTCGTGATAGACAGGGATCTAAGTGTAAGGGATAGGGATAAACCTCCTCAAGCAGAGAACCGAACCTCTACCCCAGCGGCTAGGGTTAGGGACACATCAGCACCCTCGGTGGAGAGCACTGGGCAGGAAACTGAGGGTGAGGGTCAAGGTTCATCCTATTCACTCCCATCACACATAGTACGATCGTGGGTTCTCATTCATACTGATGATTGTGATGCTTACGGTGAGTGCTTGGATACTCTACATGACATAAATGATATCATGAACGATAAGTGGACTACTGAAATAGTTGACTCCTCATTCGTTCTAGGTGTGAAGCGCGAGCTNATCATCCATGATGATGACACATGGTCAGTTAGAATGTCAATGACAGCCTTTATATCTGACCTATACGATGTCTTCAAAAATGATATCATCAAAGTCCTAGGTCGTAGGGTCCCTAAGATACCCTTCCCTGATGGACTTATCCTATCTAAATCTGATACCCCTCACCCAGGTGAGGTACAGTCAACATTACTTAAGCAATATCAGCGCCTAGTAGGTTCATTGCTATGGTANGTTAGACATATATCACCTATTTCAGCATATGGATGTAGCCAGCTATGCAAGCTCATGGCATGCCCTACTTCCAAAGCCTGGGAAGCAGGGTTATGGATGCTTGCCTACCTATATGCTAATAAGGTTGATGGTATCTTATTCACCGAAACTGACAGTGAACCTGTTGCATTCGTTGATGCCTCTAATAAAGATGACCCTACTGATGGTAAGACTCAATATGGGTATGCTATCATGTGGGGTGGTCCCCTCATATGCAAAAGCAGTAAACTGAATCATGTAGGCATAAACAGCACATACAATGAGTACATGGCATTACATCATGTCATAAAACAGATAGTCTGGCTAAGACAACTGTTTTTCGAGATAGGATTAGCTGAATTCATTAGCAAACCTACCCTCGTGCATGCTGATAACAAGCAGGCGAACTCATTATGCTCTGAAGACCTCGTCACGCAGGGGAACATGTACTTTCGAACAGGTTACCATTACTGCAAAGAGGCTGTTAGAGATGAATATGTGACTGTAGAATACATAGATACTGCATTGAATATTGCTGATACGATGACGAAAGCTCTTGCATCTAATAAGATAAAAGACTTTCATGATAGCTTACATGGGCTGGCACCCTTGCCCGATAGTCTCCTGACCTTAGAGTAGTGATTCAATAGCCTGTAACCCTGGCCCTATTGTTTATATCACATCTCCTTAGTCATAGACCATCTAGCGATCATCATCTATCACATAGCATATTCATATTGTTCCAGACCTTCTATGCAAGTGCGACTTAGGGTTAGTGCATTAGCCTGGGCTGGTATACCTTGAGTTGACCTATAGCCCGACAGCATTTATCCCACACTCAGTATGATAGCTAAAGTACTCCATCATGACAGCATATCATGTTGTGAGACATCATACGTCCCTAGACACAATCATACATCCTACATCTGAGTCTCCCGAGTTACAGACTGTGAGACGAGAGTTCATGATTATCATGACTGATCACGGAGTTAGGAATAACAGTTCATCATTCCTGACACAGCTGCGGGTGAGGGTTCCTATGATCCCAACGCTGGCTAGTGATACATGTAGGTATACGTATGGTCGAGGGTGAGTGCAAGCTGAGGGTGGTATCTCAGGGGGTTTTAGTGAGTCTCGGCGTCTCACACTCCTAAGCGCAGCACAAGCATTGAAGGTAGCAGCACGTACGCAGGCCCAAAGAAGGTTCCACGGTTGTTTGTTAACAGCAACTACGTCCACGACAGCAGTTGGGGGGGTCAGCACAAACACCCCTATGTGGACTGCGGGACTTCCTGGGGGCAAAACACGCCTGGGGGCACTACACGCATCTGGGGGCACTGGCGGCAGTTACGGCAGTTACGGCCCAAGACGCTGTACCAAGGGCGGAGCGGAAGTAGGGTACCCAAGTGGCAGCTTTATTTACTTTGGTACTCCTTTAGTCAAACAGTCAAACTAGTTCTATTGGTTATACTGGTTCTAGTGGTTAAACTGGTTCTAGTGGTTTATTTCCAGAGGTAATTGACTCCGCACTGCAAACGTGCAGACATAAAAAGCGTTGGTGGCATGGCTCCTCACTGAGCCATGTCCACTACGGTTCTTTCCACCACTTCCCCNGANCTTTCCACGGTCACCGCCCTGGCGGCCGGAGTTCCCGCCCTGCTGCGCAAGGCNGGTCGAGCGATGGCCACATGGCAGGAGGCTGCTAAAAAGGCGCACCTCGCTGCGGTTATGGGTTACACCCTGCCTAGAAACGTCAGGTGTGACTCGTGGAACCCTATTGAGACCCTCAATGCTGACCCTGATTACCATGGAGCGAAGGAGGGTGTGATTGCCGCGCTGGATGATCCGCGCGATGTACACCCTTTGCACTTGGCAGTCGGGGAACACATTCGTTGGCTCATGGGGAGGGCGAACGATGCTATCCTTGCCGATTGTCGCAATACCTTCGGGTGCGACATGAATCAGGTGGCAGAGATCGAGGCCGCTGAAAAGCGAGCCAAAAAGAAATACAAAATAGCTGAGAGTAAGATCCTAGATCAGATAGCTCAGCTAGAGAGAGAGATGACTGATCAAGCTGAGATGGCAGGACCAGGGATGAGTCGTAAGCGCAGGGATGCAATCCAGCTGCATAGCGAGCAGGAAGCGTTCATTGCAGCTAAGGCTAGCGAGCTTAGTTTTAGCGATGCGGCTAGTGCGTCTGTCACCAAGCGTATCGGTGAGCTGAAAAGCTCATGGATTGCGCGAGGTAAGGACCCTGCCAAGTTTTTCAGTAAGTCTAAGAAGTTCAAATCTCTTATGACTGAGAGAGACCATGGCAGTAAGGAGAAGAAAAACTGTGAGCTTGACCTGCAGGCATTCTTTGACCACCATGCACATGGAGCGAGTCATAGTGAGTCTGCTAAGGTCGATAAGAAAGAGCTCAAGTTAGCCAGTAAGATTATTGATGGTCTGTCNGGTTANAANCAGATACAGATCGTCGATACATACTGCATGGCTAGGGGTAATGAATTGTGGGCCATCATACCTGACCTGATTCGCATCGGTCATGACATTGATCCCATCGAATGCATTCATTATAAACCCCCTCTTGTCCTTGATATCCCTGAGCCCCTCAGGTCTTACAGGTCTGCGCAGAATAAAGCTTTCGCGACCACCCTTCTGAACCTCTGTGACCCTGGCCTTAGGGCTAAGTTGCTTGCTAGGCATCAGCATGGGGCTAGTAAGACTGAATATAAGGCTGATGAAAAGGATGGGTGTGCCCTCTATTGGACCCTCCTCCAGCTTTATCACCCTCTCAGCAGGCAGCATCGTCGGGACTTAGAGAAGGAGCTTTATGCCTATCCCTCTAAGTTTGCCTCTGGCAACCCTAACACCACCCTAGATGCGATGCAGAAAAAGCACCAGGAAGCGATGGATATATCGCTTAAGCTTAGGTGGGATGATATAGGGATCCCGATGATCGATGTCCTCTCTACTCGTGACCCTCTATTCGCAGTAGAACTATCCTCCTATCGCGACCAGCCTCATGACTTAGATGATAGCGCAGTAGTGCTAGATGACATGCTGAGTAAGGTAGGTACGACGATTGCGATACTTGATACTGCGAAAAAGGACTGGGAGACTAGAAGCGCTAAGTCGGTTAGGCAGACTGAATCTAAGCTTGAGAATGCTTTGCAGCAGATCGCTGAGATGAAGAAAGCCATGAGGGCTGATACCCCTCATAACCGACCCTCGAACCACCTTAATGACAACTCTGCCCCTCCAGGTATGTGCCAGGTCGTTAAGTGTAAGAATAAGGTTCAGGGCTACAGCTCGCAGAATAAGTGGAAGATTTGCGGCACATGCTTGTTGAAGGTTCGTTCAACTAACAAACCTGTTACCCTCAGGAGTGGTGATACTTGGGGTACAGCGAGGGCTGCAGTGAATCAGCTTGTTCATAGGGTTGAGAAGGGTGGGGCACCTAAAAACTGCCCTAATCTGAAGGCTCTGAAGGCTCAGGCCCACGAGCTTAAAGATGACCCTGCTTCTAGGAAGGCTAAGCGAGCTGAAGCTAAGGCAGCTAAGGCTGCCAAAGCTAAAGCTAAGAGGGATAGGGAGGATGATATCGATACGTCTGATGATGAGGGTATGCCTAGGGCAAAATTTGCTCGTACTAACCCCAATAACGATGTCAGCCCTGCCTCGCAACTCTTTAGCAAGCTGAAGCGTAAAGCTAAGCGAGCTAAGCTAGCTAAGCTCCCATGTGATCGGTCTGGTTCTCGCTAGGGTGTCGGCCTGCATGGACCCTCTGCTAATGAGGCGATCCCAGCAGGCGACAATTTGGATAGGGGTAGGTCATCCTACCCTAACCCTAACCCTAGGTTAGATTCCGAGGGACTTACGGTTAAGGATAGTGAAACCGACACACATCTCACAGTTGAGGGCTGTGAAAACAGCCTNGACGATATCGTGCCAGAGCTTGACTCTGGGCCCAGTGATGATGAGCTTGATCTTTGTGATAGCTCTGATTCAAGTGATGATGAGCCTGATCTTTGTGATGGCTCTGATTCAAGTGATGATGAGTGTGCGTGCGGAACTAACCCTAATCATAATCCTAGGTATCGTGCTAAGGTAGTGTCTCGCGATAGATCTCTAAACCACACTCTGGGCTCAGGCCCTAGTGTAACGCCTAATGATCCTAGTCGACACTCTCGGCTTAAAACGTTAGGTGGCAGGCATCGCGATTCCTCCCCACACGACCCCACAGACCCTAAGGTGTACCCTAAGGGCAAGTGGAACTCGGGACTAGCGAGAGAAGAGGTTTCTCATTCTCGTAGGAAACACCAATCCAACCCTAACCCTAACCCTAGTCATACGGTTGAGGTAAGGTCAGTTGAAGGTAAGGGTGTTCGGTATGATGTCCTCGCCCAGGAATGTTGTGGGGTATGGCAACATTCCGAAAGCGAGTGTACTCCCAGCCCTAACCCTAAACTAGACCCTAACCCGAGCCATAAGAAAAATGCTAGAGTTAGAATCGCACCTGAAGTAAATGTTATTCCTAACCCACTTCATGCTACTAACACTAAGGTGAAGGTGAGTCATGACGATGGTAAGTTAGATAACAGTGAGGGGTACGACCATGTTAGGGCAGAGATGAGAGAAACGTTAGCTTCCATTAGATCGCTGAACACTATAGAGAAGGCTAAGGAACAGTTTAATAGCACCTTACCTGCCTATACTGTGTTCGAGCAGGCGACTGGTGGTTGCCTAGGAACCATTGCTGCTGCTAACGCAGGGTTTCGCCATCTCGGGGGGTCCGAGGATTTATCCACCCCTGTAGGTAAAGCTAAAGGTAATGCATTCCAGGAGCTAACTAATCGCAGGTGCTTCCACGATGCTAGGAAGTGGGAAGAATGGGAAGGTAATATACCTAATCATTTTGACTACTATAAAGCAGGAATGCCCTGTCCAGACTATGCAGCCCTAGGTAAAAAGTTTGGTTGCAAGGGGAACAAAGGAGGTGACTTATTTATCCTACAACTGCTATTCATTGAGTGCAAGCTCCCTAAGGTAGTATGTCTAGAGATGGTCCCTTCTGCCCTCGACACTAATGATGGTGATGAGGTAAGGTTCGTACTAGCACAGCTTAGTCACTTAGGGTATACAGTCCATGCTGATGTGTTGAAATGCTGGGAGCATGGGGATCCTACTGCTAGAAAGCGATTGTTCATCGTAGGCATACATGAGTGCATTGCTAGTAAGGCAGAGTGGGTCTGGCCCGAGCCAGTGTTTAACACTAGCAGGTACCCGATCGCTCGCGACATTGCTGTCCCTGACGATAAGGTACCAGAATACTATCGAAGGCACGATAGGCCCAACCTACACACAGATCGTTCCCTAGATCCTAAGCCTGGTAGAATCCAACATATAGGATATGCAGGCACTGATCCTGATAATGCTGGGTATAGTAATATGCCTAATAACATTCAGGGTTGGGATGGTATAGCGGCGACCCAGTTAGGAACTAATGGCGGCTCTAGAAGGGTCATGCTAGGTTATAAACTGGGCGACCCTATAATGGATACTAGGATGACAGTGCCATTAGAAACCTGTAGATATGCCTCTCTCCACGAGGAATCTTATATGCGTTTCGCTAGGAAACATTATCCAGGTAAGAAGTCAGGGCTAAGTCAGGATCAATGGCTTAGGGAACTGATTAACCTTGGCATACCCCTAGCAACAGGCACAGCGATCGACATGGCAGTGCGACATGCACTAATCACTGGAGGTGCTAAGCCATACGATGAGCTAGTTAACCCTTACAGTGATCTCGGATCAGCGAGGTCATGTTCCCATATCCTCCCTTATGATAATGAATCTGAGGATGAGGATGTCGATGATGGCCTAACCTATCCTATGGATGAGGGGTATGCATGTCAAGCTACCAAGGGCCAGGGTATACAGGGTCTCACTGTCAGCATAGGGGATTCAGGAGCATCTGATAACCTAGGTGAGCACTCTAGCTTCGCCCCACATATGAGGAATGTTGTACCTGCAAAGGTACGATATGCCACAGCGGGTGATGGTACCTATATCGAGGGTGTGAGTAAAGGGGATATAGATATTTCAGTGCTCAATCTATCATCCCAGCCCCAGTGTAGCGACTGGGTCGACACGACCACCACTATCACTACAGTGAAGGGTATTGGAGAATCACTGTTTTCGTTAGAGGCCTTCTTCAGAGACCAGGGTTATGATATACATCTAAGCCATGGGTATACTGAGGGTGATTATACAGGGTTATATAGGCCATCAGAGAAAGTTCAAATAGCCTCCCTAGGCACGAGCTATGGTCCTGAATCCTTTATCCCCATGGTATATAATTGGAGGGGCCAGGGTGGGTGGAAAGTACCTTATGTAATTCGTAGTCCAGGGACCACCGATGAGCAACACAGAGCAATCCTTGAGGGTATACTCAACCATGAGAGGAGTCGTCAGTCTCGTGTAGCTAGGAGGGACTTACAAGCTAACACATATAGCCAGGGCACAGCACAGCAACTCGAGAGGCTGTACTGGGCATATTCGGTTGTAGCAGAACAGCTAGTAGTCAGGTCCCAGGGAGAGCGCAACATTAGGCCAGCGTTCTCTTATGGAGGCTTACGTAGACATAAAGGTGCTAAATGGCATGACCTGCATTCGAACATGGCACACCTAGGGGAGCCTGGGAAACCATGTACTATCTGTAGTATGTTCAAGGGTGAGTCCAGGCGAATGCCCAAGCATAGGGAGGGTAAACCTCGCGAGCTTAGGCCTGGCCATACCTGGTCCATGGATATGATAACTTTTCGATATCGCTCTGAGGAGGGATGTAAGTATCTTATCGTTCTTACAGATAATACGACGCAGTTCTATCAACTTATCCCCTTATACTGGAAATCTGATGCCACCATAGAGATAAAGCGATGGATACAGGCAATGAGAGGTCACCCAGCCCTACAGAACCTGCCATACACTATTATATCTCGCATCATAACTGATAATGATGGCGCATGGTCCGAGGATAATGCTGAATTCCAGGCCATGATAGAAAGTATTAGAGGGATAGAGATCGAGTATGGCGACCCTGCTGATCATGCAAGGGATAATGCTAGGGCTGAGGGTGCTAATAAGATCATTGAGGCTGGTATCCAGTCTGTACTGTATGAGCGTAATCTACCTCCTACATGGTGGCAGCGAGCAGCTAGTGATGTAATGTGGCTAGCTAATCGCCTACCAGTGTACTCACTCGATGGCAACATCCCTAGCGATGGTGACTATGCCCCTCCCATAGAACAGATGTTCCATGGGTATGTATCACGTAATCAGATCTACCGAGAGTTAGACTCATACGTAGGCGTAGGCACACCTGCATTATGTCATATGCCTAAGGTAAAGGGTTCAGACCTAGAGCCTAAGGTAAGGTGGGGTATAGCACTTGGAAGGCGAGGCAAAGTCACTCGCTGGATGTGCCCCTTCTCTCGTTCAGTCTTTCGGACCAGGTCATTCACAGCCCATATCCTTAGACAAGGGTTAAACTACTCTCAGTTCTTAGGGTTAGGCGACATAGCGCCAGGCGCCCAGTCTCGCATGTTACCTCAGGATGAGGGTGAAGCCTGGACCATCGAGCTGCCAGAGCAACGTCCTTGTGCATTAGAGCTTCCTCCCCCTGTAAGAGAAATCTTAGATACACAGGGCGATCAATTAGCACTCTTGCACCCTACTCTCACTAATAAGGACCTCTGTGAATTCTACCCTCGCCTGACACGACGTGATCATCGTAGGCTTAAGGCTAAGCTAGACGACGACTCTGAACAAGAGTCTGATAGTGATGCTGAGCCAGTAGGTGCTGACATTAAGTCGTTAGAGGTAATAGACTCACAGGGCAGACAGCTCGAACTAGAGGATGCTGAGCCCTTGCCAGGTGAGGCGCCACTAGATAATCTCCATGTGGATGGCTGTGATAACAGCCTTGATGACTCAGACGATGAGCCCCTTACTGAGCCCCCTGACCCTGACCCTGACCCTGACCCTGACCCTAAGGAGGACCCTGCTCCGACTAAGGGTAAGCATAAGGTCAAGGCTAAGGCTAAGGCTAAGGGTAAGCGAGGTAGACCTAGGGGTAAGCGCTTGCTAACAGGTGAGGATGCTCGCATTATGGATGATCTGCCTGATCTAACCATACCTGCCTATGGTATCGACTCTGAGGCAGAAGATGCCATCGAAGAGTACGAGGCCGAGGTAAATGCTAAGTATGCCCTCACCACTGACGGTAAGCTAACATGGGCTAGAATATGTAAGCACATGCATGCCATTCATAACCTAGTTCCCCATGAACGTCACAACACCTATAGGCTATGGTTGCTCACTAAGCCTATAAGAGGTGATGAGTCACAAGTATATGTGGAAGACCTACCCCTCAAAGTATGCAACTCTCGCACCCCTATAAGTGCAGGGTTAGTCCTACCTTACCCTTCTGGCCCTCATTGGAATCGCCTATGTGGTGATGCAGCCTTTAGGAAATCTAACCAGGGTAAGATAAGCCCTGATGAGTTAGAGGAGGAACATGCATACATGGCCATGAGCTCATATGTTCGATCCCTGAATAAGGGTGAGATATCATTAGCACATGCTTCCAAAGCCCTACTAGCCCAAGTGATCAACCCTGATGATTTTGATGATCTTCTTAATGATATGATCATGGAGGACATTGATGATTTAGGATGTACAGCATACTGTGCTCGTAAGTATTACTCTAAGGCTAAGAAGACTCGCAAACTCAATAGTGGTAGTCGTGATACTATCGCGACAGCTAGTGACCCTGCTCCTAAAACCATTGTTGAGGCCCTAATGGGTGATAGAGCCGAGGGTTGGGTAGAGTCCATATATAAGGAATTCAATGGGTTGTGCGATCAGGGTGTGTTCTCTCATGATTGGTCCACAGATGACCTTAAGAAAGCAGGGATCATAGGGAAACCTGTACCCTGTTCAGTAGCTCTTACACATAAGACAAAGGATGGTGTATTAGAGAAACTGAAAACACGTATCTGTATCGCAGGGCATAAGGGAAATGTGACACAGGGTATACACTACACTGATGTATTCAGCCCTAGCCCTATACAACACACTGAGCGAATCCTCCAAGCTATGAGAGTGAACCTTCACCTACATAACCTAACCTGGGACGTTAAGATGGCTTATACATGGGCACCCCTGCCTGTGGGCGAGCGAATAGCTGTCGTATACCCTGATGGGTTCAAGCATCATGACGACCAAGGTAATGAGTTATATGCTGTGCTGGAGCGCAACCTATATGGTATGCCATCAGCAGGGCGAGGGTGGGGTAAACACAGGGACCAGTTCATATTAGAGAGATTTAATAGGACAGGGTGGTCATGTAAGAGATCCTTTATGGATCCATGTCTGTTCGTGATAGACAGGGATCTAAGTGTAAGGGATAGGGATAAACCTCCTCAAGCAGAGAACCGAACCTCTACCCCAGCGGCTAGGGTTAGGGACACATCAGCACCCTCGGTGGAGAGCACTGGGCAGGAAACTGAGGGTGAGGGTCAAGGTTCATCCTATTCACTCCCATCACACATAGTACGATCGTGGGTTCTCATTCATACTGATGATTGTGATGCTTACGGTGAGTGCTTGGATACTCTACATGACATAAATGATATCATGAACGATAAGTGGACTACTGAAATAGTTGACTCCTCATTCGTTCTAGGTGTGAAGCGCGAGCTAATCATCCATGATGATGACACATGGTCAGTTAGAATGTCAATGACAGCCTTTATATCTGACCTATACGATGTCTTCAAAAATGATATCATCAAAGTCCTAGGTCGTAGGGTCCCTAAGATACCCTTCCCTGATGGACTTATCCTATCTAAATCTGATACCCCTCACCCAGGTGAGGTACAGTCAACATTACTTAAGCAATATCAGCGCCTAGTAGGTTCATTGCTATGGTATGTTAGACATATATCACCTATTTCAGCATATGGATGTAGCCAGCTATGCAAGCTCATGGCATGCCCTACTTCCAAAGCCTGGGAAGCAGGGTTATGGATGCTTGCCTACCTATATGCTAATAAGGTTGATGGTATCTTATTCACCGAAACTGACAGTGAACCTGTTGCATTCGTTGATGCCTCTAATAAAGATGACCCTACTGATGGTAAGACTCAATATGGGTATGCTATCATGTGGGGTGGTCCCCTCATATGCAAAAGCAGTAAACTGAATCATGTAGGCATAAACAGCACATACAATGAGTACATGGCATTACATCATGTCATAAAACAGATAGTCTGGCTAAGACAACTGTTTTTCGAGATAGGATTAGCTGAATTCATTAGCAAACCTACCCTCGTGCATGCTGATAACAAGCAGGCGAACTCATTATGCTCTGAAGACCTCGTCACGCAGGGGAACATGTACTTTCGAACAGGTTACCATTACTGCAAAGAGGCTGTTAGAGATGAATATGTGACTGTAGAATACATAGATACTGCATTGAATATTGCTGATACGATGACGAAAGCTCTTGCATCTAATAAGATAAAAGACTTTCATGATAGCTTACATGGGCTGGCACCCTTGCCCGATAGTCTCCTGACCTTAGAGTAGTGATTCAATAGCCTGTAACCCTGGCCCTATTGTTTATATCACATCTCCTTAGTCATAGACCATCTAGCGATCATCATCTATCACATAGCATATTCATATTGTTCCAGACCTTCTATGCAAGTGCGACTTAGGGTTAGTGCATTAGCCTGGGCTGGTATACCTTGAGTTGACCTATAGCCCGACAGCATTTATCCCACACTCAGTATGATAGCTAAAGTACTCCATCATGACAGCATATCATGTTGTGAGACATCATACGTCCCTAGACACAATCATACATCCTACATCTGAGTCTCCCGAGTTACAGACTGTGAGACGAGAGTTCATGATTATCATGACTGATCACGGAGTTAGGAATAACAGTTCATCATTCCTGACACAGCTGCGGGTGAGGGTTCCTATGATCCCAACGCTGGCTAGTGATACATGTAGGTATACGTATGGTCGAGGGTGAGTGCAAGCTGAGGGTGGTATCTCAGGGGGTTTTAGTGAGTCTCGGCGTCTCACACTCCTAAGCGCAGCACAAGCATTGAAGGTAGCAGCACGTACGCAGGCCCAAAGAAGGTTCCACGGTTGTTTGTTAACAGCAACTACGTCCACGACAGCAGTTGGGGGGGTCAGCACAAACACCCCTATGTGGACTGCGGGACTTCCTGGGGGCAAAACACGCCTGGGGGCACTACACGCATCTGGGGGCACTGGCGGCAGTTACGGCAGTTACGGCCCAAGACGC
>JGI24538J26636_10000410_pt1 | contig 12686 bp, 12 predicted proteins | sample SouAtlMetagenome_FD_26636 | JGI IMG/M metagenome (IMG submission 26636) | reverse complement strand
CCCCCCTCACCGTCGTCGAGAGATGTCTCGTGTACTCCGGGACATGGCCTCCGAGGCAGAAAACACCGAGGACCTGATCGCACGCATCTCTGCCCACCCACGGGCGGACGCTCTCATGAACAGCTTCGAGGAGACCTGCCACGCCGCGCGGGGCATTCTCTTCAGAGGACTGTCGATGGCCCGGGAACACGGCTTCGACCTGAAGAGCGTGCAGGAGAACGTGCAGGGGGAGGAACGCGACATCGCCATCGACGCGTGTGACGATTCGCTGGGTGGCGAGGTTGTAATGTTCCACGCGATTCGGAGTGTGATCGAAACGAACGTGAGGCGGGAGGACGAGGACGAGGGTACACTGGTTTAGCCACCCCCCACTCTCGCGAGCCCTCCGCCGCGGGGAGGTGTGAGAAAGGGAGGGGAGAAAGGGAGGGGGGGCGTCTCGAGCATAAAAGTCATGTTTGGGTCGTTCCAAGCGGTGTCCCCCGGTGCGCGGTCAGGTGGTANTACTCGTTTTTTGATGTCAGGAGAAGCAAGCAAAGGGCTCGCGCGAGGGTGTGCGACGTCGGTACACGAAAATGGAACACCCCTTCAAATCTCGACGGCTCGATCTGCACCTGTGGAACGAGGCGCTCGACCTTCTGGAGGACGCGGCAAAGATCATTGCGGCGAGCGACAGTCACCTGGATCTCATCCGACGGAGATGTGATTCGCAGATCGGGGATGAGGCACTGCGCCACGCCGTAAGGCGGAACGCCTTCGACATGGGCCGGCTGCTTCGGGGAGTCTCAGAGCTCTTCCCAGTGCATTTACTTTCCGATGCACATCACACCGCCTGGGTTACTCGTGTCATGGAGGGGGGTGCGGACAACCCCGAGCTCACCGACCAAATAGGGCGACTCGTCGCACATGCCAGGACAGAACAGTCTAACATCCACCCGGAGGAGGACGACGAGGGGTCGTCGTCCTACTCGGACTACTCGGCGAGTGACACGGCCAGCTCGGAGCGAGACAGTGACGCGCACAGCAGCATGTGTACGGACGATACGGAGTGACCAGCCGGCCACCCACCTCTCATATCCACGACCTCCACGTCTCATTCGCGAGTTGCAGGCCCTCCATTCTCACCCTGAGGTGCCGAAGCGGGGAGAAGGGCCCGTTTGTCAGGACCTCCTCCCCAAAGTCGACGGCACATTGCCTGTCGTGGAGCACGCCGACACGCGCGGACTGGAAGCGGCGGAAGACGACCTCCCCTCGGGGGGTCGAGTGCGACTCGACGTTTGTGATCGTAAGTCGGATCGGGAACAGTGCGTACAGCTCGCACGCGCGATCCGGCTCGATTATGTCATTGTACACGACGCGATTCGCAACGTCGAAGAGCAGGAACGAGGTGCCCCGGTCGTCTTCGCAGAGCACGAGGATGCTGCCCTTTTTCATCGTGTGTCGTGGGCTCGTGACAATTGGTACGGGGGAGGTGAGGCAAGTCGGTCCAGCCTTGTTTCTTCTCTCTTTTTTTTGCGTGCGGGAGGCGCCGCCTCCACCTCTACATCCACGCGTGTCGACGACAATGCACGAGGAGCAGGCACACGAGGATGATGGCGGTCACGAGAAGGTGTGCCACTGCCAATGCCACGCACTCCGGGTGTCGACACGCAAGGTAGGCCGCGCTCCAGCCGCGACGGCTCGTGAGGATGGGTCGGACGTGCGGGTGCACGGGCGATCTGGAGTCGAGGCTGCGCCCGATGAGTCCGACGTGGTGCGAGTAGACGGGGACCGAGTCGAGGGCCTCTTCGATCGTGCATGGAAGTGACCGTGGGAGGTCGAGGAGTCTCACTCCCATGGGGGAAAAGACAAGGGCGTGGCTCATGCATATCGAGCCACACATGCGGTAAATGTCAGTCGCACCCACCCTTCGCATGCGCGCGAACGACCCGAGCGAGAAGACTCCAAAATCGGGGTGGAGTTTGAGGAAACGATCCACCGTCGCGAAACAGCCGGCGACACGCTCGTCGACCGCCGGGGGGGGGAGGGCAGCGGCCCGCAGAACGAGAAAGGGCGCGGAGGGCGAGTGGCCGTTCTCCACCAATCGAAAGATCTCGCGGTAGAGGGTGAGCGAGTTGGCGTCGCGAACGAGGCTGGAGGGCACCACAAGGAAGTGTGTCTTGCCACACAGGTGGACCACGCCGCTCATGAGGAATCGACTACGAGTCATCGACCCCTGCGGTGTGAGGGTTGTGACGATGTAACAGGCAGCCACGTTACAAAGGAGCGGGACGCTGCACGTGGTCGTCATGACATTCTGCATGTCCACGTGCGGACACCTGCGGTTTCCCCACCCGCGCTGATTTTCGTCCCCTCGTCTGTGGACGGCACGTTCGCGGGAGGATCAAACTATTCAGTCGCAGAATCCTTTTCTTCAGCCTTGTTCACAAGTTACAAGACAATCCTTCACATGCCAAACATCGTCGTCCGAGCGAGCGAAATCGCTGCACTCGCCGGGATGCACGAGTTCCGAACTCAAGAGGACGCACTCGCGGAAGTGATTGCGTTTGTGAAACACGGGAAACGTAAGCGGTTGGAGACGAAATGCGAGGCCAGCCTTCGAGGTACAAGTGAAGGTGAAGTAATGTCATGTGCCGAGGAGTTGGGTGTGGCCGGATCATCGTGTCGAAAGATCAAGCTCGCCCAGCGGGAGTTGGAAACTGCAACGGAAAGCGGGAACATCGAAAGGATCAACGAGGCCGAAGTGAGGCATGATAACATCAAACGAGAGGAACTGCCCACCATGAAGAGAAGCATTGTGAAGAGCGTGGAGCGCCGGGCTATGGATGTTGCGAAAGGTGGGGGTGAGGATGCACCCACGTTGCCATCTCCTCTTCGAGACCTGGGCGAACAGCATGTCCGTATGGCATTGGGAACCGTTGACGAGAGCAGCATACTCGAACGAGCAAAGCAGCTGGACGAACACCTGGCGAATGCCTGTCCGGCGAGCATGATACAAGGAGAAATCGGAAAGCATTCCGGAGGAAAGGTGTTCGTGCGCGGTGTCGCTGATGCAATCGATAAGGGGAAGTACGTGGTGGAGATCAAGAGAAGACGAAATCGCATCTTTGAAACAGTTCCCAGGTATGAACGCATCCAGATTGAGGCATACATGCGCCTGTATGATGTCATGGACGGAGTCCTGATAGAATCTTTTGGGAACGAGATTAAGATGCATTGGGTGGAACGAGACGATTCTCTGTGGGATGACGTGGTATTCGCCGTTGAGGTGGCACTGGATCGAGAATTGGAATTCGTGGAGTGAAACAGACGTACCAAACCCCCACATGGAGACGACACTCTCCTCGTTCAGGTCCCCCCTCGGTTCCGTGTCCCCCTTCGGTCCCATGTCAGAGGGCGCATGTTCCCCGTCAAGTCACTGGGCGTATGCCTCCTGTTGGTTGCGGGTTGGTACGGAGAGGCGGTATGTGTAGTTCTTCTTCACACCAGTTGCAGCAGTGCCCACCCTGGTCTGCGTGTCAGTTTTGTAGTAGACGTATGGTGTGTAGATCGAGGGTCTACGGCGATAGCCGAGAACTTGTGTGATGATTTGACCGGCGTGCATTACGTGCACTTCATCTCCAGAGTTCTGGCAGTAAAATATTATGACCCCTTCCGTTGTTGTAGATGCGCGTGGGTTGTTACATTGGATCGTACTGGCTTTCATACCAAGGACACCAACCAGTGTCCCTTCGTTGTATGCACGGACCGCACGCGTCCAGGCGGTATCCATCTCGTCATTGTCGTAGTAGAGAAGCCATTTGCCAACATCGTTGCCACACTCGAATCCGTTTTGCAAATCCGTGGGTGTATGCACCCACGGACCCTTCGTCGTTGAAGGTAACGAAAGTGACGATGCATCCGCGTCAACTTGAGTTGCCATGCCTTCTGTCGCTGCGTCTAATCTCAAAGACCTGCCTGAGAAGCTTCCCTTTTGGGGAGCGCAGTAGCAGGTGGTGCGGGAGGGTGGGGCGGCGGGGGCATCGGCCGCGCGCGCCCACTCTGACGCCCGGAGCGTGAGGGGAGGACGGGGAGCGGGGAAGAGGACGCTGTCTTCACGAAGCTCCCGTAGCGCGTGACGCTAGCTCCCGTCGGGTGTCTCGTCACTCCTGAAAAAAAATGGATCACAGTAACGCATGACAAAAGACTTCTTGCGCGCATGGCCCCCCCTCCCTGCGTGAAACAGTACGAGCGACGGTGCGCCCTCCTCGGAAGTTTCTTCTGCAAAAACGTGTCCACTCGCGTATGCCTCGACAGGGAACATGCGCCCTCGATGGGTGGTGTGCCCGGGGACACGGGACCGAGAGGTGGCATGGGACCGATGGGTGTGCCCGGGGACACGGGACCGAAGGGGGACACGGGACCGAAGGGGGACACGGGACCGAAGGGGGACACGGGACCGAGAGGTGGCATGGGACCGAAGGGGGACACGGGACCGATGGAGGGGGGCTCGGGCCCGACGCGACTGCCGCTCCCCCATGATAGTACCTTTCATGTGACCAACCTAACGTCGTCCACCGAGTGTGAGGCGTTCTGTCACCAAGATGACGCGGGTCACAAGTACAGCTTTTGGGAGTGGGACGATAAGAAATGTTTTTGCATGTTTGACGACGACTCCACAAGCATGCTCGTCAAAATCAGGTGAAGTCTTGGTACACTCACAATAGCTCATTGCACGTCAAGCCTCCGCGCACAACTTGTCCAAAGTAGGGTGTCCCGTAGAGAGGTGCCGAGTCTGCACTAAGCAGTACAGCCACAACAGCCGCAGCAACCGCAGCAATTTTACGACCCCCCAAGGTTCATATTTTTTAATGCAATCTCATTCAAATTATTCCTCGTGCGGTCAAAGACACTCAAAGGTACACTGCAGCTCTGGATGGTTCCTCCCTCTCCCACTCAACCGCGGGTAAATCATTTTTTGTGAAGAGGAGATGCGGTGACGGGCCCGCCGACATTGCACTGAGGGAGGGGAAGCGAGCGGCACGTGCGGNCGTCCCCCTCCGTCGCCAGTCCAAAGAGAGTCGCGGACGCGNGCGACGTGCGCGGCCGCTGTCAACCCTCGGGCCTCGGTCCTCGGTACTTTTNCCTCGACAGAAAAACGGCCATCGCGCGACGCAGTGTCGCAAGGGGACGGCGGCGTGTCGGAAGAAAGGGGACGGGGCNGGTGCCGGACCCGGAGAGAGTCGNGGACNCGCAACGCGCGGCCGCTGTCAACCTCGCCCCTCGGCCCTCGCTCCTCGGTCCTTTTTTCCCTNGACAGTAGCTCCTCCCGTGAGCGCAGTGTCGTGGCGGCGGCGGCGGCGTGTGCAAAGGNAAGGAGNCGGACGCACCTCCGGGGAGAGGCGTGGGGCGGCGGAGAGGCCGCACTGAGGCCGCACCCTCCCTCGCCCCCGCGGGGCACCTCGCTCCTTCATATTGTCTCGCCCATCTTTCTCTTCGCGCGAAGAAGGGGGTGGAGGATAATCCGCGCACCTCAAAGAGTCTCTCCCCCACAGACCAAGGGGCCCGACCGTGTGCAGGAAGGCGAAGGCGAGGCCCTCGGCCTCGGCCTCGGCCTCGGCCTCGCCCTTGGCCTCGGCCTCGACCTGCGGGGAGGGGACAGTCGGTGGACCACACGGTGAGTTCTTCCTCTGCTCCCTCCCTCCCCAACCGACGCCCCTTCCCGCGACACCCGGACCCACCGATCACCGAGACAGCNNCAGAGGCAGTCGCGAAGACCGTGTTCTGCCGCGAGCGACAGAACACGGGGACTGTCTAAGCATGCAAACCCCGTGTTCTGCCGTGTTCTGTGGCTGGTTTTACCCCCCCTCCCCTCTCTCGCAGAACTTCTTTTTGGTACAAGGGGGACGATTCACGCAAGGAGAGGCGTGACTGTGCGTGATGTCTCCGTGTACCAAACTCAGCAGGTGTACCACACACGACCGAGCGCCACCTGGCGTGCGTGCGCCTCGTCTCTTCACGCTTCCTCATTCAATGTAGACATCCAAGGGTTTAGTGAGCTCCAAGATGGCATCTTGGATACTTCTGCCTCCTAAGAAGGCCGTAACTATGGCATAAGGATTGCGTTTTGTATTTTTTAATAGTTCCCCTTCTTCGTCGTTAACGAGATAGGAAACTACACGTTTTCCCCTTATGATGAGGGTCAAACTCTTTCCTCCAGAATCTTTCAGTGTAATGAGTTGTTTGCCATCATTATTAACTTTAACTTTGTGAACACCAATCTCACCAAGCTTCGTCGACAAGTCCGTACGGTACCTGAGTTCTACGAATCGTGTAATGTTTGACCTTTGTTTATAAACTTCTATTTGATCATCGAAGCTTTTCCCATCAACTTTCAAACTTTCCTTGTTCCATGTGAAGTGAAACTTCGGTTGCATAAATTTGAAATTGATAACCGTTATCGATTCGACATCCTTCGACTTAAAGCCTGCAAGGTTAAAGCCTGCAGGAGGCCTCGTGGCCTGATATTCTGGCGATTGAAACAAGACGGCGCCTGCTACAGACTCGAGTAGAGAAAAGTTGACATCTTCTTCCCATTCCACCATCTCTTCTAACTTTGTCTGCATGTACGACGGAGAGTACAAGTAGTCCCCTCCACCTGGTGTCTGTAAGAACGCTGCTTTTGGATCCAGCATAAACCATACCGCACGGTGCATATCCTGCGCAGTCCCCCTGGGGGCTTCGATGGTGTAATGAAAACGGTGAATGTAAGCCTGCCATACCATATTAGTGTTCTTATCCTCCTCCACTGCCAATAGCATGTAAGGTTTGTTGCTCTTTGTCAACGCCAATGCAATGTAAGGTGTTCTTGCTTTTGTTTCAAATTCTTCCCTCAACGTTCCCTTGACGATGTTCTGGAGCATTGGTAAAACGTCGTCTACGGTTGGGGCACCCTTGAACGCATACAAGAAGGCACGTTCCCAGGCAATAATTCCTTCCAGATGTTCAAAATGTGTTTTGGGAATCAGAACGTAATTTGAGTGAGTATTTTCACAACTATGCAAACCCTTCGTCTCGAGAATGCCTTCCTGGGGAGGGGTTACACTTTCTGAGCTGTGCTTCACCTCGTAGTCGCGTGGCTCGGCTTGTTGTGGCTTGGCTTTTTGTGCCTTAAGGGGCGACGAGTGAAACGCGCCGTCGCGCATGTGGACCAATGGTTGTGATAACGACTGGGGAAAAAAAATCACAGCCTATGGACTTCCCCCCCTCTCCCCCCTCCACACGACCGAAAAAAAACTCTTTCGTGACTTCCCTGGAAGTCACTGCCGGAACCCGCACGCAAGGAGAGGCGTGACTGTGCGTGATGTCTCCGTGTACCAAACTCAGCAGGTGTACCACACACGACCGAGCGCCACATGGCGTGCGTGCGAAGCGGCTCTCTCGTCGAGTGCGTCGTGCAAGGGATCCTCGTCCTCAAGGCAGTCGACCTGATCCGGGTCGGTGACGTGCTTCATGACCCGCGAGGCGAGGACCATGTTTTGGTCGTCTTGGACGTCCACAGGGAATCTCTGCCCGAGGTGGACCTCTTCCAAGTGTTCGGTCTGCAGTGCGCCGGGCCGCAGGTCGTGCTCTTCGACGGGGGCTGGCACCAGGCCGAGACGCTCCAAGAGCCGCTGCGACACAGGTGGATCGACCTGGTTGGGTTCGCGACGGATCGAGCCGGGTGTGTCGTCGTCGACGGGGTCGTCTGCCGAGGCTTGAACCCCGAGGCCTTGTGTATGGCGAAGTGGGACCATCTGGAGCGGCAGCGTGCGAGCAACACGGACCTCCCCTCGGTCCATGACGTCGACGCGATGTGTGAGGGGGATCAGAGTGTCGGCGTCTGTTGAGTGTGTCGGGGGTGCGCGGCCCGTGGGGGTTATGTCTGCGGCCGCCTTGGGGCAAGAGAAGATGACGCGCTCGAGCGAGGGGGGCGAGGAGGGGGGGGAGGGGAGGCTCCCGACACAAAACGAGATATGGTACGTGATAAACACATATTTCAAAAAGTACGGGTTCGTCCGACACCAGCTCGAGAGCTTCAACTCGTTCATAACCACGCTCCTACCCCACATCATCCACGAGAGTGCGGAGATCAGGGTCCTGCAGGATGAGGGGAGGGAGGAGCACGTCGTCTCCATGTGCAACGTGTCGGTGCAGCGCCCCACCACATCCGACGTCGACGGGAGCGAACGAGATCTCGACCCCCACATGGCGCGGCTGAAAGGGCTGACGTATGCGTCGGCCGTGCTGGTCGACGTCGTGCACGACATATTCATCGACGGCCGACGGGTGGAGCGGCGTCTGTTCCGGGAGACGTGCCTGTGTCGCATCCCGGTCATGCTGGGGTCGCTGTGCTGCCACACGCAGCACAAGGAGAGCAACATGGAGTGTCGGTTGGACCAGGGGGGGTACTTTGTCGTCTCCGGGGCCGAAAAGGTGGTCGTTGCCCAGGAGAAGCTGCACCACAACACGCCGTACGTCTTCCCCGTGCGGCAGCCGTCGCGTTTCGCGATGCAGTGCGAGATGCGGAGCTGCCACGAGAAGAAGCTGCGGAGCACGTCGAGTCTCTACGTCTACATCACCAACTCGAAAAAGGGGGCCACACCCGAGATGGTGGTCACCCTGCCGTTCATCACCATGAGCGTGCCGATCATCGCCCTCTTCCGGCTACTCGGCGTGGAGAGCAGACACGATGCCATGCAGGTCATCGTGGGGGACGAGGAGGCCAAGGAGAGTCCGATGCTCACGGCCATCCTGGACAACGACAACACGGCGGACATGGACGTCGAAAGCCTGTACGAGTTCATAGGCAGGGAGGGGACCAAGGAGGTGACGCGCGAGAGACGGCAGAGGTACATCAACCACATCCTGAACTGCGAGGTGCTGCCGCACCAAGGCCTCTCGCGCACACCGGAGATCATAAGGGCGAAGGCTCTCTACCTCGGACTGATGGTGAGGAAACTCATGCGCGTGTACACCGGAGACTTGCAGTGCGACGACCGGGACCACTTCGCGGCGAAGCGCGTGGACTGTGCGGGGACACAGTTTGGGCTGCTGTTCCGCCAAGTGTTCCGCGGCGTTCACAAGACGCTGGGTATGACGATCAGTCGGGCCGCGGAGGCGAACCGACTGAGGTACACAAACGTGGGGAATCTGGTCGCGGGGAAGAAGATCACACAGGCCTTTCGATATGCCCTGGCGAGTGGGAACTGGGGGATCATGTCGACGCGGGGGAACACGGCCCAGAACGGAGTTGCACAGCAGCTTTCTCGCATGACGGCCACGTCGACTCTGTCGCTGCTCAGGAAGATCTCGACGCCCGTCGCCCGAGAGACGAAGAACCCCAAACCCAGGCAGCTCCATCACACGTCGTGGGGTCTCATCTGCCCGATGGACACGCCAGAGGGGGCCGGGTGCGGACTCACAAAGTCGCTGGCCGCGGTCACACACGTGCGAGTCGGGACCTTCTCCTCGTACATCTGCGAGCAGCTCGACCACGCGGAGACGACCATGGACGGGATCTACAAGGCACTGGAATGCCCGCCCTCCGTGCGACGCTCCGGGATACCGGTGCTTGTGAACGGGTGCCTCTACCAGTACGTTGAGCAGGGGCGTGTCGAGGCGCTCGCCGCACACATGCGGCACTTGCGCCGAATGTGCGCGATACCCTTCGACACCACGGTGGCTTATGCCGATGGTCATCTCTTCGTGGACACCGACGCGGGGTGCCTCATGCGCCCCCTGCTCAGGGTCGAGGGTCTCCGCTCCCTCCCCGGGATGATCCGCGATGTGCCACATGGCAACCTCATCGATCACCTCTTCCGAGAGGGTGTCTTCGAGTACATAGACAAGCAGGAGGAGGCTGCCCTTCGGGTGGCTCTCTCTCCCCTCGCCGAACCCACCGATGGGTGGGGGGGTTACACTCACTGCGAGCTGGACCCGTCTCTGATCGCGGGGCTCTGCGGCGGGTGCATCCCGTTTGCCGAGTTCAACCAGAGCCCTCGCAACACGTACCAGTCGGCGATGATGAAGCAGGCCCTGGGCGTGTACACCCTCAACTACCCAATCCGCATGGACACCATCGCGCACACCATGGTGTGCCCGCAGAAGCCGCTCGTCACGACTCGTCTGGATTCGCTCGTGGGCGTGAGCGACGCCCCCGCCGGCGTGAACGCCATCGTCGCCATCATGTGTTACACGGGGCAGAATCAGGAGGACTCCGTCATCATCAACCAGAGCGCGCTCGACCGGGGCATTTTCCGTAGCGTCAAGCTGCAAACCTACCGCGACGAGGAGCGGCAGAACGGAGGCACCGACGCGGAGCGCTTCGAGAACGTCGGCAACCTCTCGGACATTGCCGGGAAACGAGACGCCAATTACGAGCACCTCGACGGGGGGGGCATCGTGGCCGTCGGCACCCACGTGCACCCAGGAGACATTCTCATGGCCAAGACCGTGACGACGACGGAGCTGGGCGAGGGTGCGAGGAGGGTGCTGAAGAGGGACAAGTCGACGGAGCTGCGCCATGACGATGGGATCGTCGACGCGGTGCTGAAGGTAGTCAAGAGCGACGGGACGAACATGGTGAAGGTGAAGCTTCGGAAGACTCGCACACCGATGGTTGGCGACAAGCTGTCGAGCCGGATGGGACAGAAGGGTGTCATTGGCATCACGCTCGCCCAGGAGGACATGCCCTTTACGGAGGACGGCATCGTCCCGGACATCATCGTAAACCCCCATGCCATCCCCAGTCGGATGACCATCGGGCAGCTTGCCGAATGTCTTCTCGCCATCCTTTGCACCCTGACGGGGGAACGCGGCGACGGGACGATGTTCCAAGGGATGTCACTCGAGTATCTGTGCGACCAGCTCGAACAGAAGGGGTACAACCGCTTCGGGAAGAGCAAACTGTACAACGGCTTCACGGGCGAGGCCTTCGAGTCGGAGATCTTCATGGGACCCACGTACTACCAGCGCCTGCGTCACATGGCGAGCGACAAGGACCACGCGCGTTCCAGGGGGCCCGTCCACATGCTCTCTCGTCAACCGACGGAAGGCAGGGCGCGAGACGGGGGGCTCCGCTTCGGAGAGATGGAGCGGGACACGCTCATCTCCCATGGTTGTGCCGAGTTCCTCAAGGACCGTCTCCTCGACAACTCCGACCCCTCCAACCTGACCGTCTGTGGGACATGTGGCCTGCCCGCGCAGCCGGCCGCCACGGGGACGCACGTCCGTCACAAGAGGAGCTTCTGCAAGAACTGCAACAGCGGCGACAATGTGCGCGAGATGCACACGCCCTTTGCCTTCCGACTCATGCTCCAGGAGCTGCAGGCCATGAACATCGCCGTGCGCTTCGAGTTTGACGACTAGGGTGGGGAGGGGGGGAGGGGGATGGGGGTGGGGACGGGGACGGGGATGGGGAGTTTTGACGTGGGTGCTACCCCGATTTCTCGAAGGTCATCTTGAACTTCCCCTGGCCTCTGTTGTTGGCTTTGAAATCGTCTGTGTTTCCATTGTGGTCGAGGGCTTTGTTGTTGTCTGTTTTTATGGCGTACTTCCCCTCCTCGTGGACTGCCTTGCGCCATGCCAGTGCGCCCAACCCCACACTTCCGTTATTTTCGTAGAAGTCAATGCCCCCGAAACGTATAGTTTCAAAATTCCCTGCCCAATTCCCTGCACCTGCATTCAACAGGATTTTCCCCGCCGCCTTGGAATTCAAAACCCCCATCACGATGTTGCTCCCCGCCCCCAACTGAAGATGCGTCTTGTCCGGAATGTCGACGTGAGAGTTGATCGACACCCTCCCAGCGGCGCCTCGGAGGATGTTCGTCGTCACGGTTGTGAAGGTGGCCGGGGCATCCAGGACGGCGTACCCACCCTTGTTCTGTGTATTGAAAGCCTTGAGGTCCGCGATGTCCTGCTCGAGCTGAGTGATGCGCGCCTCAAGCACAGATACCCTCCGACCCTTGACTATCTCACCAGCTTCCGTCACGGTCAGCACTTCGTCCGCAGAGTACGGAGCTGCGTCGTCTGTGTTCGTCCCGCCCCAGACAAAGTGTTCTACACTGCCGTGCATCCCCCTTTGCGACACCATGATCGTGTAAAGAGCCGCACCCAATACGAAGTAGAGGATTGCCCTCTTCTTGTTTGCACATTCAGTCGACATTTTCAGAGAGTTTTGACTTTTTTTTGCCTTTGTCTTTCCTCTGTATTAAAAATATGTGCAATCCGCGAAACGACTTTACACCTCCGCACCCTCTACTCCTCCCCTCGCCCCGACCCCCTCCTCCCCCACATGTCCCACGTTCCCCCCACACACGGGCGCAAAAAGGTGCGTCGCGTGCTCCCCACAACGGCCCCCTACTCAAATGCATCGAGGAGAATCTGCATTTTCACGTGCTTCTCCAACTCGGAGTCGACATTGTTGCTGAGGAGGCCCATGATCTTGTTGCGGATCGTCGGGAAGACCTCCTGACGCTGCTGCCTCGCGATCTTGGCACCATGCTCCACACCCGCCTTGAACGACTCGACGTTGCAATCGAGAGTGTCCCGGGGGATGGGATCGCAGCCGATCTCCCGCTTCCGCTTCAACGAAGACGCGGCCCGGTGCGGCGGCGGCGGCGGCGGCGGCGGCGGTGGCGGCGGCGGCGGCGGCGGCGGCGGCGGCGGCG
>JGI24538J26636_10000408_pt1 | contig 12719 bp, 2 predicted proteins | sample SouAtlMetagenome_FD_26636 | JGI IMG/M metagenome (IMG submission 26636) | reverse complement strand
AGTAGGGAGACATCGCACTCCCCGCCTACTGCTTCCCGTAGGTCCGTAAACAACAAACGGCAGCGAACAGCCTCGGGATCGCCCGAGCCGGCGTCCTACGCCGACTACCTCAAGGAAATCGACGCGCTGCCCGCCGATGCCTTACCACTATGTGAAGACCAATATGTAGACGTGGAATCAATCTGGAGCTGCGAAGCAGGCGAAGTCTGGACGCCAATGACAAACACGGCACCAGACGAGAAAAATCCACCAGAAAACATACATGCGGAAATCACCAACTTACAGGGACAAAACACCTTCCAAGACAACCCGTCGATCAATTTCGACGGATTCCTGGACCCGATCTATGCGGTCTGGCCACCTGCTAACAACGAACGGCAAGCACTGCGGCCGCGGACGTTGGAAGCTGAACTCAGCGAGGCTGACTACATCCTCGAGAATGACAGCGAGGAGATCGACTTCGAGCAGCAGTACGGGGACGCACCCAGCCCACAGCCAGAAACACAAGGCGCGCTGGCAGTCCCAGTTGTCCATAACCAATACACCGCTTTCCAGATGGAGACCCACTACCAAGCCCTACTGCGAGGCCCGGGTGGAGACACCAAGTCACCAAAAATCCCAGAGAAAAAGCACATCCAGAACTGCGTCGATTTGATGGGCCACCTCGGTACCATGGCTGCCGATGATCAACTTCTACACTGCGAAGCGAGCGGCGTTTATCAGCAGCTGGGCCAAAGGATGAGTGAAATCTACCACNATCTACCGNCCAAAACTGTGCTGGCTCAGAAGCTCAACAGCATGTGGGAACCGTCCCATGCAGCAGGCACGCCGCCCAGAACCCTGACCCAATCGGCTGCCGTCACACTGGATAACTGGCTCAATGTTGAAAATACCAAGGACGAAGTTTTCCTACTCAAAAAACCCNAAATCGAGCAGTACAATCACGCGCTACAGTTCATCGCCTCCATGGGCAAGCTCGGTGGCTGCCAACACTGCCAGAAAGTAATTCCCGGTTGCTACGGGCGCCGCAATACACAAAAAATCGGCTACTTGGCTGCGATCAGCAGCAATCTACACACGGCTTCGGCTGGCACACTACACACANCTTCGGCTGCACACGCACACAACTGCACACGATGGCACAACGCATCCGTAGAAGTAGCCTTGACGGTCACGGACCTCACCGTCTTCCACAACTACATGCTAGTGATGCTGGCGCTGGTCGGCATAACCAGCCTGGTAATTATCACAGTCACCAGTCTCCTACCCGCCTCTGAGGGAAGAAAAAGCTCGATCGCCAGCCTCCGATACGAGGCACTGCGCTTAGATGACCACCTCAAACGCTTGCGTGAAGCAGAAGGTCAAAACAATGATACCATGGATCGGCAAGCCAATGCGATACGCATTGCCAACACCAAGCTCAGCCGTCTCCAAGACCTACTGCTAGCACGGGAGCGGCGGATGCAAAGTCACCTCACTACCGTGTTCGGACACCACAGTGCCCCCGCCGCCTCTGACAACCTGGAACTCCCTGCGCCTATACGAGTTCAAGTAATACCAGAGTCTAAGGCTGGAAAATCGGCTACGATCGTGCAAATTGAGAACGCAAACCCAGATACGCTCCAATTCGCCGCGTTCAAATCTGAGATATACAATTTAACGGGCCTCAAACCTGAAGAACAGAGGTACCAGATCCTACGAGATGGCAAAATGACTGCCATGCAGGCACTGCCGACGGCGACTGCCAGTCACGTCTCCAATACGGACGAAGCGATAGAATCGATACTCAATAACCACATCGACATTGAGACTGAACCAGAAACAGAGCCAGGCGTACAACCGTCGCTACTCGATCTTGGTTTTGTCACCTTGACTGAAGCCGGCTACCAACCAGATCGTGCAGGCCACGAATTCGATATACGCCTGCTTGCCAAACTCAAGGGNGGACTGCCACGCACTCGCTCAGCCGAGGCTGCACTAGCAAAAGCCAGCGCCATGGAACCACCGTCNATGATTACACGCACACGCAGCGGACGTGCAGCTACCCAGGCTGCCGCCACTCCACTACCGTCAGTGACTCCACGCTCTCCAAGCAGACGTGCTGTCATCACACCGGACAGTGACAGTTCTGAAGATGGTCACGATTCTGAACGAATTGAGGCTCCAGCTACACCCAGCGGAGCAGCGCTCAATCCAATGATACCAGGCAGCGCGCCCACTCCCAAACAGAATCCACGCGACAGCTACCTTCGGAAATTGATACGTTGCAGCAAACGGATCCAGAGCCACGGTCTCGATATAGAAGACCCTGCAGTCCTGGTAGAAGTACACATGCGGCTGTACCATGCTGTCATGGAATCCATCGAAAGGACATGTGAATCGCCACCGCGCCCAAGAGCCCTGTGCGCGATGCTTTACCATCCTGCCAACAGGCTTTACCATCGGAAGGCATTGCGAGCACTGGAAAAACGCGCGGTGCAATTGGACCCACCAGCACTGCGTGTTTTCGTCGATGACATTGCAAAACATTATCAAAACATCGCCGGAGATATTCTCAAACCACAAGCAGAGGACAAGAACCACTGGTTGGTCCCAGGGGAAGCTTACCCCTGCCATCTCTGCGCTGGGCCCGCCGCCGTGGAAAGCACTGATCAATATTACCAAATCGCCTGTCAAACGTGCTGTGGATGCATAATTCCGGATCACAAATTTTCAGCAAAACCTGGTTACACAGCACTCACTCAATTGGTACGATCCGAATCAATCGAGGAAGAGGAGCCAGTGCTACCCAAGATTAACGAACCGGTCAGCTTCCCTACCAGCCCGCAAGAAGGAGCCGCCGCCGTCAGCGACGCTCTCAATTCAATTGTTAATTCAATTGTCAATCCAGCAGTGACATCAGCATCACCGTGGACGGACATCCGCCACGACCAAGCTGAAATTAATGAGGCTGCCGAGAAAGAAAAGCAGGCCCTCAACCAACCGCTGCCAATAACTCCAGCTGAGCCCAGGCCAGCACGGAGCCGGCACGCACCTGAACGGTTTGCACCGTCACCCAACGCTGTACGCCAAGAATCCATATCAAATGCATCCCTGGATTGGCTACAAACCAGCGTCAGCTCAACAAACAGCTCAAAACACCAGCACTCAGAAAGTGAAGACACTGGAGACTCCGAGAATAGCGGGGGCGATGAGGATCCAAGAGATCCCAACGCTCACATGCTAACCAAGGAAGATTCGAGTTTCGTTAAACAACCGTCGGATAGTGACGACAACAGTGACGACTCAATCTCGCTCAGCGAGCCCAGCACGGACAACAGTTGCAAGTCCCACACGGACTACAGTTCCAACCAGTCTACACCACTGAGACAGAGCAAAATCACTGAGTTTCTGACAAAAACACCACCCTCCCGCGACACAGCCGCAAAAGAGAGGCTAGCCACGCTGCAAAATCCAGATGGCTCGCCGGTGTACCTGGACCCACACTTGTCAAGCGTACAAGTCAAAGACACTCAATTGGAGTTGGATCTCAACCAGCATAAAGCTGAGGTGGCGGAAACCATTCCGTCGATCCAACCAAGGAGTGCAACCAGCCTCAAGAGCTCAATCGAAAGCACCGACACCATGATGAGCGTCGAGTACACGCCCGAGCCTGAGACTGAAGTGATCGATCTCGATCAGGAATTGACGCCGCCTAATGTCGAAGCGCCGCTACAATTCCACGCGGAAGAACCAGAGAGAATAGATCTCACACAAGCAGAGAACCGCACTGCAACCAAAGCATCTGACGAGATGCAAACACTGCATCACCTGATGCGAAAAATCGGATACACTGAAATCGACAGTGACGATGAAATCATCCCATACCACTTGCCATGCAAAATGCAAGAGAGTCACCCGCCCTGCGGACTACACGGGTGCAACGATGAATGCAAGGTGGAATGTGTCGCCGGTACCAACGCCGTGCAGTCTTTCTGCAGTGCTGAACATCAAGCACAACACCGGCGAGACATGGAGCAAGACCCATTGCTACAACCAAAATGGCAAGTCGACACTCCACGTCACTCAGCTCTAGCCAGCGAGCGAAAGGCTGAGAATTTCAGAATGGCGATCGGTGACAATTCAGCAATATACTGGGATGAGCACCAAGCCATGGATTGGCTGATCGGAAATATCGATTCACCAGCGCTCATCGAAGCCGCCATCCAGCTCAAACCCACTGGCTGCGACCTTCTGACCTTCAGTTCTTGGCGAACACTAGGCAGACTGGCCGGCCTCACTGAGAGTCTGTCAACCACCGACGCACACAGTATGCAGATGCATTTGCGTTTCACCAGACAAAATGCTATACAGATCAAGCACACCCCTATGCACCCAGGACCACCGAGTCCTGCTGGAATAGATGAGCCGTCGAGCACCCTAAGCCCGACAGCGAAACCTGTACCGCCGACGCCACCGAGCTCGAGCGCTACAGAGGCACGGCTGAGCCAACCAAGCCCAGCTGTGCTACAAGTTGACACACCAACACCACCCCCCCGAGTCGAGTCAGTGCTGTCAACCACTGATTCCGAAGGCGTCGACATCAATCCAAGTGATGAGTCAGACGCAGAGGTGTCACCATCGCAATCTGAACATCACGGAGACAGCGATAATTCCGACTCAGAAAGGGAGGAGTCACCATCCGAAAACCACGGAGACAATGATGGCTCGGATCCAGGATTAAACCTGAGTTCCGACAGCGTGCAAATGTACTGCCATCTCATCGTACCACTCAACCGGAGCGCTGAGCAATGCACTGCTCTCAGCCAAACCCCAGTAAACGAATGGCTTGAAGTGCTAGCCAGCGAATCCGATGAGATCACCAGTACAGACCCTACCCAAGGATAGTACTGCTCACCAAAAAGACGGGCTATCCTCGGTCGATCAGAAAGACTGGCCGGCATTGCAGGGACGCCCAGCTGTTGGTGCCATCCTTCAAACAACAACCAGTGGACGAGTCTCTGAATGGACCGAGTGCTCACCTCGAGTGCTCACCTCGAGCTGATACAATAATCAGCAACGATCAATCACCACGCTTCTGTGCTCAATCCGATTGGCACAGGGTCAAAGCAGGAGATAAATCGTTCGCAAGCAGCCCCATTGAGACCACACCACCCACAGCTGACGAACGACCAAAGAGAACCCGTCAGCTGTACCTGCCCACATACGATTGGGAATGGCAACTACCCTCCGGCTCATGTCCCCCAAGCGACCGAGATCGCCGAATTTTTTTTGAGTCTGTCGAATTCGAAAAGTTCATCAACAGCGGCAGACAAAACCGTTGGGGCACACGCTGCCAAGTCCTTCACTATGACAGCACGTCACAAGCAGTGCACGTGGCAATCATACTGACGGCACCGCAAGCAGCGGCCATAGCAGACATCACCGAGTTGGGACCATACGTACCCAAACCACGGTTGATAGATTTCAGTGACTACTTCCAAGCACTGCAGATCTCACCGAATGTCCAGTTCGAAGGCGCCAGTGGACGATACTTGGGACACCAGATCAAAATGCTGATACGATCAATGGCCCCACACATCGCCACAGTGCCAGAGACACAGAGCTCACGCACCATGACGCGAGTCGACCTGGACCAAACCACAGCCATGCAACCGTATGCACACCGCAATTTGTTCGAAAACGAAAAATCGTTGATCGATCGAATGGTGGCTACGTTGAAACAATTGCTGGAACACGTGCGACCGTACGGCCCTGACGAGCTGGATTACGTACCATTCACCGAATTCAATGGATTCGACGACATCCTGTACGATGTCTACTTCCAAGGAATCTTGGATATTACGCAAGACGACGCAATCACGTCGCGAAACCAGTCAGACCAGCGCCGAATTATGCATACCATAATATTGAGAACGCTATCCAAGCAAAAGCTCATACNAACAGACCCACAGTCATCGCCGTGGCTGTTTTGGAACGACTGCCAACGTCGCTATGCCAGCCAGAAACGCATGCAAGGCGCACATGGTTTCAGCAAAGAAGCTTGGATGCCAATAGGTAGCCTGACATCGACCGATGACAGTTACACAACGCCGGAGACCGGCGAGATCGACAACAACAAAGGGGGAGTAGCTCTACTCAAAGAGCGCTTCCCACTAAGGTCAGTACCAGCCTACATGTTCACTGCCGTGGAAGGGTTCCGAATTACCCAATTCGTCGACATCGACGAAATCCAAGCCAGGTTCAACAAACAGCTGAAGGTCTTAGAGGACACACAACGGCGCTTCCCATTGGTCGAAACCGAAGGAGGCCGGCCTGGAAATCAGCGCCAGTGTAGCACCTGGAGTACTGCAAATTCCCAACGCGCTCAACATGAAAATCGAAGACATAATTCACCAAGTCTCCGCCATGTATGAGCGAGAAGTGAAGAACTTCAACGAATCACGCCTCACCACATCTGGGAAGCGTGAGCCTGTGCCAAAGAGAGGCAGCTCGTTCCTCTCGAAAATCCTCAGAGCACATGGTCATAACCTGCTGGACCGGGACCAAGAAATCATTTGGGACGACCTGAAATTCTATGTCACTGAAGCCACGTTTGAAAGGCGTGACACTGAAGGTCAGCTCGAAGAACCCATCATAGGTAGTGGTTCTGGCCGTCTGAAACTCATGGACTATCTTGAGAAACACAAGATTTGGGTCCCTGGACGGCACTTTTCGCCGGTGCCGTTGAGCCAGAAGTGGACTCAATATATAGCAACTCAAGACCGTTGCGACACCGGCTCTGGAGCCCCCACTGAGTACAGCTATGTCTCCACGCTGCGCAAAAGCAAAGCACGAGACACCACGTCCAATACAGGACACAAGAACAAAAAGAGCAAATACAATCCGAAGAGCAATGGCGCTGCGGCCGTTTTACGCATCAGCAATGGCGCGAACACAGCGGACCCCGTACTGCAGTTTCCCGTGACACCTAGAGCGCCAGTGGCGCCAGTGTTGCCAAGGGTCAGCGTCAAGGTCCACCGACACGCAGTACGACTGGTCGAAAGCGTGCCACTACCCGACGCAACGACCCCATTTCAATGCACTGAAGATGGAATTAAGCAATCGGCCCTGAACTCATTCGTAATGGCCTTGTACCAGAACGATCAAGAGGCGCCAGCACGCATACGGTCACTGATCGGACAAGCAATCGGCTCCGACGCCGCCCTTGTGAATGACGTGTTGCTGAGCGCACACAATGAAAGGACCGATCGTAGCCGCAAAAAGGATTTCGAAGCAGGACCAGCAAGGGACGCCGCGGGCAAAGTACAATGGTCCGACAACAGCACCAACCTGATGAGAGCACTGCGCCTTCGCACTCTGTTCATGATGGGCGAACTTGACATCAAGGAAATCACCCCACTTGAGAAGAAATGGGCCTTCACCGAATACGATCATATTAAAGGAGTGCCGAATTGCACCCTGTGTGGCAGCAAGAAGCACACCATGGTCGAATGTCCAGATTTCAATACCAAAACAAGGCCTTGGAAAAAGGGTGGAGAATTGTACGCAGCCTACAAACAAAAATGGGCACGGACCCAACACTCGAGCACGCAGACACAGCAACGAGGTCCAGCCAGCAAAAGCGGCGGCTCTAGGCCACAAGGGCCGAACAAGAAATTTGAGCCGAGCCGATCGCAGAATCAGCAATCTTTTCGCTAAGCGGGCATGGCCGCTACAATCAANCCATGCAAATACCCGACAAACCAGCTGAGGGCAACAGCTGTAAATCAACTGCACTCTTAACTGAGAGAAGTATCAGTCACCGAGCCACCGAGAACAAATTACCTAAGTTTGTCACGGCTCCCAACAAGACACCACTTGGCCTTCCTACAGGGTCACTCNAAGTGGATGTCAACAAGCCCAGCTCCGCCTGGACACGCCAGGCAATGAAGTTGCCTCCACCCTGGCCCATCGACGATGAACGCTGGTGCGAAGTCACTGCCAGCGGCAGCGTGTCGCGCTTCTATGCGTCAGACCGCTTGACGCCGCAGCATGACGCTGCAACACTAGTTCAAAAAGCCAGTGTTGCCACCAACGGTGTCGTCACACCAACGGACCAGAAAAAGCTGGATACCAACACCATTGACCAGCGAAAAAAGACCAACACTTTGGAATTCAATCCATGGGGCATGACGGGAAATTGGACCGATCAATCTGATCCTCGCAACAAACTGTGCACCTGCAAGGTCTTATGCCCACCACGAGGCTCAGACACTCCCAGCGGCTCACACTACTACCACTGCAGCCGTCATTATCTCGACGAGATGAACAAGATGCGAATGGTCCAACCCCAGACCATCATGACAATGATTAATGATGATTGGACTAAACTCAATTGGTCCAGGCTCGAAAATCAAACGAGCAACCGGAAAATACCACCAACGATTGGCCGCGAAAACAGCTCGCACCAAGAAATCCGTGCATCCGACACCGTGAATGCCGCCGCCGCAGAGTCAAATACAATAATCGACACTGTGCTAGACGCCGTCACCGGCCGTGCAATAACATGCTTAGCCGATACGGGCTGCGGACCACCAGCCGTGGTTGAGTTGCGACTTATTAAAGAAACTCAACCTCACCTGCTGGGCAGCGACAGATTGCTCACCCCGCCCGAGGATACGTTCGGCGTGGGCGGCAGCAAATTACCTGTCAGTGGACTAGCAAAAGGATTCCGTTTCGTGCACAACAATCGCGAGATCACCACCGACGTGCTGATCGTAGACACTTCACTCGGCTGTTGCCAGCTCATACTGGGCATGCCATGTCTAGCAGCGATGCAAGCACAAATTTTCTGCGAAAAAGGAATCATGAGTTACAAGGCCCTCAACGATAACGGGAATTTAGAGACGCGAATGTTTGGAAGGGGTACGGTGACCCGCACCCCCGACCTACTTACTCAAAAAACCCCGACAATCAAGCCTGAAGTCACGATTGCATCAACACAATGGCAACTCGACACTGAATACCCTGTCAGTGGACAAACTGAGTTGTGTCAACGACTAGAGGAAAATCAACAATCTACATCCGAATATTGGGCCAAGGATGCCGACTATCGACAATGGTTGTGTCAAATTCACACTACAACCACGTCAACACAATCACCAACGACCACTGAGGACTCTAAACAACACGAGCGCCTCAAACACTGTGCTATGCAAAGTCAGCTTTTATTCGTACAAGCCAAACGTGCAAGCCAACTGGTCGGAATCAAGGATGATTCACCTCTCAATTCTACAGGGGGGGAGGAGCAAATATTACAAATTTCAAAATCTGCTTCAAACCAAAAACGACCTTCTGCTTTAAATTGGAAACGATCGAATGCGAAAAATGTACATTGGACTCATCAACGCGAAGATAAAAACCGCATCTCCGAATACCCGTTATCGAATCCACTGTACCAACCCTATCAACGTGAACATGGCGATCTCACGATGGCACCCGAAGAAGAAAAACAATCTATTACTTCCTGTGCTGTGGGACACGTCGGCAACACTAGATACCCCAAGTCACAAGAATCGTTCCGATCCGGCCGCAGCGCCAACATGATCGATAAGGAAGGGCATTACGTGCAAACAGTTCCAGTCAGACGAGCGCTAGAAGACGCTGTCCGAGACTTCGTACTGCACAGTCGAGCAGTCGGAACCGGTCAACCCAGAGGATACGACGATCCTAATCGCACCGGCAATCATTTACAGCGTACATCGACCAACACCGACTATTCACACTTCCGACAATTTGTGATGAAGGAAGCGCGAAAACCTCTGTATCAAGAAATGTATCGAGAAGTACACGGTCGACGCATCAAATGGCTACACGACGTCGAGGAAGCAACTCCGGCTGATTTCAAGGCTGTATACGATGCCAGCCAGTTGGGAGATGTCAACAACGGCGTTGACCGCACCCCGCAATTAGTCGAGCATGATCAACGATGTCGCACTCCTTGCAAATGCGGCTTCCCGGCCGACGAATGCCAATGCCACGATGCCCGTCGATGCCGCCAACAAGCATTAAAAAAGTGGCCTGAGAAACAACCACCATTGCTAACAGGCATGGACGAAGAGTGGGAAGAGATTACCCAGCAGCTGAAGCAAGAAACCAATCCGTCAGTCCTGCAAGAATACGTGGACGCACCGAGCCCGGCAGTCGCCGCGTCAACCACCCTCACGAATCAGACCATACACGCTATGTTCCAACAACCTTACCAACAAGTGCAAGACGAGCTTGCCCGTCAACCAAACCTCAGCACACAGCTTCTTAATGAAATCGACCCGACCACCGTTGTAATGACGATGAATGAGACCGCCGAGTTCGAAGCTGAATTGCAAAGGATGGACGCCATCGGCACCAGCCTGGGAATAGAGGACGAAGTCAACTACCCCGGACTCATCGCTAGAATCGCGAATGACGGTCAGAGTATCATGATGTACTTGGAACCGAGAGCCAACGATTGGCTCAACACCCCGGTGGAAGAAGGAATTCCACCTGAGTCAACTACAGTGTCACCCACGACACCAGGCTCACCAACGACACCAGTGTCACCACCGACACCAGTGTTACCAACAACCACAGAGTCCAGTTTTCCAATTGCGACAACAGCAATCCAAGAAGCCATCTCCAAGGACTACGAGGGCACTTCCAAAAAATATGGCAATGATCCCACATCCTACATGAAGAAGCTCGTGGAAGAAGCTGGAATAGCTAGAGCCACCTTCGTGCACGAACCCTCGAAGTGGGACCTCGAAAACGCAATGAAAATTGAACTACTGGAGGGCGAAAACGTACCACCGCCCGAATATCGACGAATGGGCCCCAACATGCTAGCCATCTGCGCCGAACAACTCAAGGAGTTTCTAAAGGCCGGGTGGATATACAAAGGAGCTGCCCGCACAGCCGCCCCAGTGCTGATGGTTAAGAAACCAAACGCTGACCTGAAGGCAGAAGTTAAATGGAGAGTGTGCATCGATTATCGAAAGATCAACGCCGTGATTCGCAAACGTGCGATGGACTTACCCGACGTACCGGGCACCATCCACACGATCCGCGAACAGGCATGCGAATCGTACCGACAGGTACTCGCAAACCAAGATGGTTCTCGCAAATCGATACACACAGACACTCCAAAGCGAGCAGCGAGACTCAAGGACCCGGGAAAGAGCTACCTCACTGTCACGGACATTGTCAAGGCATTTCACCGAGTATGCGTGGCACCAGAATCGCAAGATCTCACTGCATTCTGCGTACCAGGCCTCGGCGTTTTCAAATGGCAAGTGGCACCTATGGGACTAGCCACCTCACCCGCCGAATACGTCGAGTGGTTCACCAAGAAAATGAAACGTTATGGAGTCCTGTACCGACCTGGAGACCACGATCCCAGCCAAGTATTGGACATTCCAGAACTTAACATGACCGACGGCTGCCCAAGCCCACAACAGTATTGCCAAGTCTACATCGACGATATTGTTCTAGTGGCTTGCGATATTGACGAGGCAGTACGTCAAGTCAAACATTTAGTCCAAATTCTGAAACGAGAGAAGCTGTTCATCAGCCTAGCCAAGACGGTGTTCGCCACCGAATGGCTACGTTTCCTGGGATATATCATCGGACACACAGCAACGTTCGCTGACCCCAAGAAAGTGGCTGTGATCAAAGACATCTTACCGTGTTCTANNACCAACCCATGGAGCAAAACGGCCGTTAAAAGCTTTGCTGGAATGACGGTGTACTACCGCATGTTCATCATGGGCTACGCCCGTTACATGAGGCCGTTACACAACCTGGTAAAAGATGATGTCAAACCAGACTCGGATATCTCAGCCCATTGGACTCGTCGTCTCGAAATCACCGACCCAGCCTACGAAACACACGTGGAAAATGTGTTCGGCCAGCGTCGACCACGTGAACTCGAGACCGACACCAAGACCCAGAAAATCTATGCCTTAACGGCACAAGAAGGTTTCGACGGCGCCATCGAAAATCTATGCTTGTTTATTTTGGGGCGACAACCAGACCCCAACAAACCGTACATCATCGCCACTGATGCCAGCCAATACGCATGCGCCGGAGCACTCTGCCANGAACACAAAGGCAAANTAGTGCCCATCGAATTTTATTCGAAAGTTTTCAACAAAGAAGCTCAACGATACACCGCCACCGAACGCGAGTGTTTGGGACTCAAACACGCGCTNGAAAATTGGTCATGGTATTTGCTCGGCTCGAANTTTAACGTAATTCTATACAGCGACCATCAAGCTCTGCAAGCGTTGGCNAAAAGCAAAATCAACAACACNCGGATCAGCAACTGGCAGCTAGCACTGTCACCGTATCGATTCACCGTGCAATACAAACCAGGTCGCAGCGCAATCATGGCTGGCCCTGACTGTTTGAGCCGACTATTACAAGAAAGTTGGAAGCACTACCGGAATAACGATAACGAGTGGACCACCGTCGACTTCTACGATGAAGTACCAGCATTTAAACANCTTTTCGAGAGACTGGAGAGCGATGACCGCGATTTCTTATCGCCCAAAGTGAACACAGAGACCGTGCTCGAATCTAAGAAGGGGGGAGGAAAGGATACTACCATTTTTNAAATTCAGCAAGATCGGAGCGCCAAAGAACAACAGTCTTTCTTAGACGAAGGTCACGAACGCCCACAGTTGGTAGAATCGCTGTGGGAT
>JGI24538J26636_10000407_pt1 | contig 12723 bp, 7 predicted proteins | sample SouAtlMetagenome_FD_26636 | JGI IMG/M metagenome (IMG submission 26636) | reverse complement strand
CCCAGCACTACGGCACTGTCACAGGTAGGTTCAACTTCGATCTACACCAAGACAGTTACTGTGAACGCAGGACAATTGGAGTACAAATTCTTAAACGGTAACGCATGGGGTGATGACGAATCAGTTCCTGCACCTGTTCAGGTGGGTACAAATGGAAACAGCAACCGTTGGGCCGTGATCTCTCAAGACACGACTCTTCCTGCTGTAATGTTTGCTGGATCAGCTCCTGCTGGTCAGAAAGCTATCCAAATGAAAGTTAACATGGCACTGCAAACGGTTTCTTCCGATTCAGTACATGTTGCAGGAAGCTTCCAGGGTTGGGATCCTGCAAAAACACGTATGGTCAACTTTGACGGTGTTCACCGCGCCATTGCCTATGTAGGTAAAACAGATTCCGTCTATTTTAAATTTATCAATGGTAATGGTTGGAGTACTGTAGAATCGGTTCCTTCCACTTGCCAGGCTTCAACAGCGGGCATCAACCAAGGAGATAACCGTTTCTACACGGATACCGTTAGTGGCATTTATGAAGTGTGTTACACACAATGTGGCCCATGTACGATCGTTCCAACCTATGATATTACTGTAAATGTTGATGTGAGTTCATTGACTGCGTGTTCTATGTTAGATTCGGTATCTATAGCAGGGCCTATCAACGGATGGGGCGGAGAGAACATGTCAGATCCAGATGGTGACGGTATTTATTCCATTTCATACCTGGGTGTTGATTCAGGAGATTTCCAGTTCAAGGCACGCTACCATGTTGGTGGCGCTACCAACTGGGAAGGTGGTGGTAACAAAGTCATTACAGTGTCTTCAGATTCAGCTGTAGCACCACGCTGTTTTGGGAATGACAATTACGGTCCGTGTGCTGCTGTTCCTGCAACTGCAGATGTAACGTTCATTGTTGACTTTACACAAGCATCATTCACTCCAGCTGACACGATTTTCTTAATGGGTAATTTCACCCAGTGGGGCGATAACCCTATCGCGATGACTCAGCACACGGTTGCGGGTCAATATATTACAACCATTCCTAGCTATTGTCCAGGAAGCATGGAATACCGCTTCTCAAACGGCGACGCTTCTGATGTGGCTAATCACGAGCCAGTTGATTCTGCTTGTGGTGTTGATAATGGCGTAGGTTCTTACAATAGATTTTGGGCACGTTCAGGTTCAGCGGATACATTACGTCATACTTACGGCACATGTTCGTTTGTCGACGTAAACGAGAACGATTTAAATCAAGTCTCGGTCCATCCTAATCCTATGACAGAAATGACCACAATCGTTTTGGGTACTTCGGATTTCTACAGCGTACAAATAATAGACATCACAGGTCGCATTGTAGCGGGCTTTGATCACGTTCAAGGTGAAGTAGAGATTGTTCGTAACAACATGGTACGAGGAATGTACTTTGTAAACATCGCCAATACCACCGGTGATGTGAAGACAATGAAACTAATCGTAGAGTAATTATTCTATCCGCATTAGGTTAAGCATAAAACGACCCCGCCTGGCATCGCCAAGCGGGGTCGTTTTTTTATTCAAGTGAGATTAAGATTATTGTCTCTGTGGAAATACTAAGTATAAAAAGGAGGCTCTGAACCCATCTTTTGGTGGGAGGAGTATTATACCTGGGTCACTAGTCCGTTTTCAACAGCAAATCTAACCAGACCAGCCGTGTTGCGCATGCCTAATTTATTTAGGATGTTTTGTCGATGGTTGTCTATAGTTCGTTTAGATAAAAAGAGGATTTTGGAAATCTCGTCATTAGTCAACTGGTCGCAAATCAATTTAATGATTTCAACTTCGCGTTTGCTCAGCCTGGAGAGAGAAGGGTTGTCTGCATTCAGTTCAATGCTTGATTTGCCTAAAATTCGATGCTCAATTAATTCGTTTGCTATGCGCAACGAAAAGTAAATCTTGCCTTCAAGCACCCTAGAGATCGCGTCCACAAGACCTTTTGCAGATAAGTTTTTTGTGACATAGCCACGAGCACCTGCCTTGAGCATATTGCTCGCGTAAGTGGAGTCGTCATAATTAGATAAAGTAAGGATGTGTTGACGGGGATAAAGATTGATAATGTTTTTAGTCAATACAGCTCCGTTTGTTTCTTCGAGTTGATAGTCCATTATGACTAGATCAAACGAATTGTTTTTCAACATCAACATTGTTTCTTCAGCGCTGCCCGCCTCGAGAATAGTGAAAACATAGGTATCAAACTCACCTAATTCAAGCATGGTTTTAATGCCATCACGAACGATTGGGTGGTCGTCGACGATCAGTATTTTAACGGTTGTTTTGTCCATGGGTTAATGTGTTAATCTTAAGTAAATATACTAAGGATTCAATATTGTGTTAGAATTTGATGCAGTAAATTATTGATAACCAGATAGATTATTATCAGATCTATGCGCAACATCTGTTGTTTTAGGCGGTTGATCTAAAAAAACACGTATATTTGCCGAAACTTTTTGGCACTCAAAAGGGGACTTCGGTCCCCTCTTTTATTGCCGGTGATTTATGGAGTACGCAGTAATAGAGCAAGCGGCAAAGCTTGCAGCAGAGGAAAACAGTGCTTTTTTAGTTGAGCTTGAAGTCAAGCCTAACAATGTGATTATTGCTTTTGTCGATTCTGATGAAGGTCTTAACATGGACCAGATTAAGATGATTAATCGTAGGATGGAGGCTGAGTTCGATAGGGAAATTGAAGATTTTAATCTCACTATTAGCAGTCCAGACTTGAATCGGCCTCTTAAGATTTTGCGTCAATACAATAAGAATGTCGGTAGGTTTTTAAAAGTAAAATTTAACGACCGCGAAGAAGAAGGTGAGTTACTTGAAGTAACGGAGGAGTATATAGTTTTGAGTGTGCCACAGCAAAAGAAAAGCGCTCCAAACCAGGAATTGAAAATTGATTTTAACGATCTTACAGAAGCTAAGGTTGCAATTAGATTTAAATAGGACCATTTAGTTAATATTATCAATGGAGAATCAAGCGATTATTGAAAGTTTCCTCGCCTTTAAAGAGGAGAAGAATATCGACAGAACCACTTTGATGGCTTTCATTGAAGAAGCCTTCCGTAACCAGCTTCGCAAGAAGTATGAAACGGATGAGAACTTTGATGTCATTGTAAACCCAGATAAAGGTGATCTAGAAATTTGGCGCAACAGAACTGTTGTAATAGACGGTGCGGTTGAAGATGAAAACTTAGAGATTGAACTTACTGCGGCTTTGAAAATTGAGCCAGATTATGAAGTGGGTGAAGAAGTTTCGGAAGAGGTAAAGCTTATTGACCTTGGCCGTCGTTTTATTTTGGCATTCCGCCAGAATTTAGTGAGTCGTATACAGGAGCATGACAACTCTGAGTTGTTCAAACGTTACAAGGATTTAGAAGGTGAGATCATTACTGGAGAAGTACACCATGTACGTCACCGTGAGGTCATCGTTTANGATGATGAAGGAAATGAATTGATTCTCCCTAAAGATCAAATGATTGGTGAGCGTGAGTTTTTCCGCAAAGGAGATCCTATTCGCGCTGTAGTCAAGGAGGTCATTTTTAGAGGAACTAAGCCTGTTGTGATCATGTCGCGTACGGATGAGCGTTTCTTAGCGAAATTATTTGAGCAAGAAATCCCAGAAGTGTATGATGGATTAATCACCATTAAGGGTGTTGTTCGTATACCGGGTGAAAAGGCTAAGGTTGCAGTGGAGTCTTATGATGACCGCATAGATCCAGTAGGTGCTTGTGTGGGAATGAAAGGGTCACGTATTCACAGCATCGTTCGCGAACTGCGCAATGAGAATATTGATGTGATTAACTACACGACAAATTTACAGCTCTACATTCAACGTGCATTGAGCCCGGCGAAAGTCACCAGCTTGAAAATAGATGAAGACGCACGACGTGTTGAAGCATATTTAGCTCCGGANCAGGTTAGTTTAGCCATTGGTCGTGGAGGTACAAACATCCGTTTAGCNAGTAAATTGGTGGACATGGAGATTGATGTATACCGTGATGATATCGAAATCGAGGACGACATTGAACTCGACCAGTTCAGCGATGAAATTGAAGCATGGGTGATTGCNGAATTGAAGAAAATTGGCTGTGATACTGCGAAGAGCGTCTTGAAATTGACGAAGGCGGAATTGGTATCAAGGGCNGACCTAGAAGAGGAGACAGTGGATAATTTACTGTCTATTCTGAAGCAAGAATTCGAAGACGAAGAATAAAGAAAACCTAAAGACACTCTATGAGTAGCGTCAGATTAAGTAAGGCCACAAAAGAGCTTAACATTTCCTTAGACCGTGCGGTTGAGGAATTAGCGAAGCAAGGCCACGACATTCCGAACAACAGAAACCATAAGATTACGGACGATCAGTACGGAGCCTTAAGGACTGCTTTTGCGGATGACCTAGAGCGCAAGAAATTGTCGGAAGAGGTTACGCAACAGGTAAAAGAGGAAAAAGAAACCCTACGCGGTATCAAGGAGGCTAAGAACGACTCTGTTTCTGCACCAGCTCCAATAGAAGAGGCTCCTGTAGCTCCTGTTGTTGAGGTTGCTCCTGTCGTTGATGTAACCCCTAAAGAACAATCCATTACAGAGCCCGCAGTAGAAGCTCCAAAAGAGGATAAGCCGGTTGATGAAGTTCAGAAGNCGCCTGTCAGTACCAAGGTCGAAATGGCACCTGTTCTTTCAGAGGTAGGTGGATTAAAAGTGATGGGTACAATCGATCTTGAGGCNCAAAAACCAAGAAAGAAAGAGAAGCCTAAAGCTATTCCTAAGACCGAGCCAAANCGTCAAGAGAAAGTCGCTGTTGTTAAGGGTCCTAAGAAATCTGGCGGTGGCGGTAANATCGTCGAGCAAATCAAGCAGGAAAAGCCTGAGGAAATTGAAGAGAAAAAACCTGAGGATTNAGAATTCAAGACAAAATATGTCAAGATTGATGGGCCTAGATTTACGGGTCAAAAAATTGTTCTTCCTGTTGAGAAACCTAAAGTTGATAAGAAAAAGCGCAAGCGAATCAAGACTGCAGGTCCTAATGGAGCCACTCCTGCTCAGGTAGATCCTAAGAAACGTGCTGGTGCACCAGCTCGTGGCCCAGGCACTAATAGAAATGCCAAGGGACAATTACGTCGCCCAGCTGTTGTTCAGAAGAAAGAATTGACGGATGAGCAAATTCAGAAGCAGATAAAAGAAACCTTAGAGAAACTTACTTCAGGTAAGAAAAACAAGGGTGCTAAAATTCGCCGTGATAAACGCGCTGAACGCCGTGAAAGAGATGAGTTGAAAGACCTTCAACAAGCGGAAGAAAGTAAAATATTAAAATTAACTGAATTCGTTACAGTAACGGAATTGGCTAACATGATGCTCGTTACTGTGAATGAGGTTATCGCTTCATTGATGGGTGTTGGAGTGATGGTTACCATGAATCAACGTCTCGATGCAGAAATGCTAGAGATGGTTGCTGAAGAATTTGGCTTTGGAGTAAACTTTGTGGATGAAGAGGTAACGGAGACGTTCCTTGAAGAAGTTGACAAGGAGGAAGATTTAAAACCACGTTCCCCTATCGTTACAGTGATGGGACACGTGGATCACGGTAAGACATCCCTGTTGGATTATATCCGTAAGGCAAATGTTATTGCTGGAGAAGCTGGAGGTATTACACAGCATATAGGCGCCTACAGCGTGGAGGTTCATGACGGTCAAATGATTACGTTCCTTGATACACCTGGTCACGAGGCATTTACTGCCATGCGTGCACGTGGTGCCCAGGTAACTGATATTGCAGTGATTGTTGTTGCAGCGGATGATGCTGTAATGCCACAGACGAAAGAAGCTATTGCACATGCCCAGGCGGCAGGTGTTCCAATCGTTTTTGCCATCAATAAAGTGGATCGTGACGTTTCTAATCCAGAGAAGATAAAGGACCAGTTGGCACAAGAAAACATGCTTGTGGAAGACTGGGGTGGAAAAATCCAATCTCAGGAAATTTCCGCAAAGACAGGTATGAACGTGAAGGAATTACTGGATAAGGTGATTCTAGAGGCTGAAATGCTAGATCTTAAAGCTAATCCAGATAAAAAAGGAAGTGGTACTGTCGTTGAAGCATCTCTTGATAAGGGACGTGGATTNATGTGTACGGCTTTAGTTCAATCTGGAACATTAAAAGTAGGAGACTATGTTTTAGCTGGCCAACACAGTGGTAAGGTTAAAGCCATGCTTGATGAGCGAGGAAACCGCATTAAGGTAGCAGGTCCATCTACACCAGTAAGTTTATTAGGGTTAGATGGCGCACCTACTTCAGGCGATAGATTTATTGTCATGGATGACGAGAGAGAGGCGAAGCAAATTGCTGCTAAGCGTCTCCAGTTACAGCGTGAGCAGTCAGTTCGTTCTCAGAAAAAGATGACGCTAGAAGAAATTGGAAGACGTCTGAAAGTTGGAGATTTCAAAGAACTCAATATCATTCTTAGGGGTGATGTTGATGGTTCTGTAGAGGCCTTGTCAGATTCGTTACAAAAACTGACAACGGAGGAAATTCAAGTCAACATCATTCATAAAGGTGTAGGTCAAATTTCAGAGAGTGATATTCTTTTAGCCACCGCATCGGACGCTATTGTAATTGGATTCCAGGTTCGTCCTTCTGCGCAAGCCCGTAAATTGGCAGAGAAGGAAGAAGTTGAGATCCGTATGTACTCGATCATCTATGATGCCATTAACGAAATCCATGATGCCATGGAGGGAATGCTTTCGGCAGAGGTTAAGGAAGAAATCATGGGTAGCGCAGAGATCCGTGAGGTATTTAAAATCTCTAAAGTCGGAACCATTGCAGGTTGTATGGTCCAAGACGGAACCATTGAGCGTAACCACGATATTCGTGTTATTCGCGATGGTGTTGTTGTTTTCACAGGTAAACTTGGCTCATTGAAACGCTTCAAGGACGATGTGAAAGATGTCCGTCAAGGATTTGAGTGTGGTCTGAACGTTGAGAAATTCAATGATATCCAGGTCGGTGACGTGATTGAAGCCTTCTCTCATATTGAGGTGAAGCGTAAGCTATAACAGCATTTTAAATAGATTCAAAAAACCCAGCGCATCGNGCTGGGTTTTTTTTTACCTATAGNATNAGAGCACTGGNCTNGTCTTTCTATTTAGCCCNGACTTNTTTTAGTGTAGTATGATACTTCCAACTAGGAATAATGCGCCGTAAACGGCTGCTATTCCCAAAATCCAATAGATGAACAGGACCANGGAATGAGGCCCAGGCTTAATGTCCTCAGATGCGGGGACTNTCCACTGTACGGGCTTCCAAGAGCCTCCAGGTCTAATTTTGCTATAGAAAGCCACGAGGGTTGACTGNGGTTCTGGTTCCGTTGCATACATAACAACGATCCATGAAATGGTGGTGAAGGCTACAGTGAAAAAGAAGCTGTTCGGGAATACCCAGTCNAGTCCTAGGTGGGCAAAGGCATATCCAATGAATGGCGCTAGTGTCGCTGTGATTTCGGTCCAAGCATTTATTCTCCACCAATACCAGCGNAGNATAAGTACNAAGCCTAGCCCAGCTCCACACTCCATAATGAATTGCCATACCCCAGCTATGCTATTCATTTGAGAGGTTACCGCTAACCCGAGTAAAGCCAGTACCAGCGTAGAGAGTCGGGAAGCCATGATACTCGTTTTTCTAGGTGCGCCAGGTCGTATAAATCTAAGGTAGAAGTCGTTGATTAAGTAGGAGGCGCCCCAATTCAACTGGGTTGACATGGTTGACATATAAGCAGCAAAGAAAGAAGCCAAGAGCATACCTAAGACACCAGTCGGAAGGTAGTCTCGCATGATAAAAATATATCCAAACCGGTTGTCTTGCTGATACTTAACTGCTTCAGGCAGTTGGTCTCCATATTTGGGTTCCCATACTGACAACCACTCCTGGTATTCCAGTTGCTGCACCACAGTGAGTGGCTCACATTCTACGTGCTGTGCCAGGCATTCATAGGTCATGAACTCAGGCATCGTAGCNGAGGGGTCACCTTTACTGGCATATAAGGATATAGCAGATAGAGCAACTAGAATCCAAGGCCATGGCCGAACGGCGTAATGACCAATTTGAAATAGCGCACTTGCTAAAAANGAAGATCTTTCATCCTTNGTCGCTAACATTCGCTGGGCACTGTATCCACCACCACCTGGTTCAGCACCAGGATACCAAGAGGTCCACCAGACCATACCGAAAAAAGCAAGAAAAGAAGCTAAGGAAATTTGATACGAACCTTCTTGTGCTTCTCCTCCAATGGATGGGAAAAACGAAAATGTTTCCTCGGGAAGAGTGTTTTTGAGTCCCTCAATCCCACCAACTTCCGGCGATTTTAATACGTACACGGCCAGCGCAATAGACCCTGACATGGCAAGAATGAATTGAAACACATCAGTATAAACGACACCTCTAAGTCCGCTAAAACTGACATAAACGACCACACCTAGCAGCGCAATACCAGTCCATAGAAAGGACTCCATATAGGTCATCCCAAAGAACCCCTGGAGCAACGTGATCATAGCGACGTTCACCCACCCCATGATGAGTATATTCATGAAGGCGCCTAAGTAAATAGACTTGAACCCGCGAAGTAATGCAGCTGGTCTTCCTGCATACCGGAACTCTATAAACTCAACCTCTGTCGTTAAACCAGAGCGTCTCCAGAGTCGCGCAAAAAATATGGTTGTTAACATCCCACCGGCAAGTAGATTCCACCACAGCCAGTTTCCGCTTATTCCATATTGTCCAACAAGCTCTGTGACGGCCAGCGGTGTATCCGCTGCAAAAGTTGTCGCAACCATCGATATCCCTGCGATATACCAGGGTAAAGAACGGCCGCCTAAAAAATAGTCGCTGATCGATGTTTTTTTACTTCGCCCAAAGTACAAGCCAATTAAGATGGTAAACAAAAGCAGCCCGACAAGTACAATAATATCTAAGGTGGCGAGTTTCATGGTGGGTTATTTACGTCGGTTGCTGAAAAAATCTGTCATGATTTGACCACACTCCTCTTTCATTATTCCCTTTATAAGTTCTGTTTTCGGATGTAAATCACCTCCATGGTCTCTGAAACCTCTTTTGTCGTCGCTAGCGCCGTATACAACGCTGCCCATTTGAGACCAGAAAAGTGCTCCTGCACACATTGGGCATGGCTCTAGCGTGACATATAGGGTACATTTTGAAAGGTATTTACTCCCTAAGTAGTTACTCGCAGCAGTAATAGCTTGTATTTCTGCATGTGCAGTGACATCCGTGAGTCGTTCAGTCAAGTTATGTGCCCTAGCGATAATGCGTCCTCCAGCGACAACGACTGCTCCAACAGGGACTTCTCCATCTATCGCAGCTGCCTCTGCTTCTGCTAAAGCAGCACGCATAAATACGTTATGATCATTTAGGTCTATCATCTTCCTTGCAAAATAGGTAATTGGCCCGCAAGTTTGGCTATTTTTGCTCTTCAAAGAATTACGAGATGTACAGATCACACACTTGTGGCGAACTACGCGCCGAGCATATAGGACAAACAGTTACCCTCGCTGGATGGGTGCAGCGTTCACGTGAATTAGGAGGAATGACCTTTCTAGATTTGCGCGATCGATATGGCATAACTCAAATCGCTTTTAACGAAGAGTGGAATGCCTCCTTATTACAAGAAGCACGTAAACTAGGTCGCGAGTGGGTCATACAAATTGAGGGAGAAGTTATAGAGCGCCAGAGTAAAAACGCAAAGATGACAACGGGTGACGTTGAACTTAAGTCNCTCAAGCTAGTTGTGCTCAATGCATCCAACACCCCGCCTTTTACCATAGAGGAGGAGAGCGACGGCGGTGAAGAGCTGCGTATGAAATATAGGTATCTTGATCTTCGTCGAGGTCCACTTCAACGGAATTTAATGCTCCGTAACCGTGTTAACATCGAAGTACGTAAATTCCTGGATGCCCAAGGTTTTATGGATATTGAGACGCCTTTCTTAATTAAGTCCACCCCAGAGGGTGCCCGTGATTTCGTGGTTCCTTCGAGAATGCAAGAGGGAAAGTTTTATGCACTGCCGCAAAGTCCACAAACCTTTAAGCAGCTGCTTATGGTGAGTGGTTATGATAAATATTACCAGATCACAAGGTGTTTCCGCGATGAAGATCTACGTGCTGACCGTCAACCGGAATTCACCCAGATTGATTGTGAGATGGCCTTTGTGGAGCAAGAAGATATACTGGCCACCTTTGAAAGTCTCTTATTGCACCTTCTTAAAGAAGTTAAAGGTCTGGACATTAACAGCGTCCCAAGAATGACCTACGCGGAGTCAATGGAGCGCTATGGAAACGATAAACCTGATATCCGTTTTGACATGGAATTGGCCAATCTTAACCAGCTGACCAAGGACCTTGGTTTTATGGTTTTTGATGAAGCAGAGGTGGTGCTTGGAATAGCTGTANCAGGAGCTGCTTCATGGACACGTAAGCAGATTGATAAGCTCACAGACTGGGTCAGNCGTCCAGACATTGGCATGAAAGGAATGGTTTACTGTAAAGTAAATGAAGACGGGACGTTTAAAAGCTCTGTAGATAAATTTTACACGCATGAACAGCAAGCTGGCTGGGCTGGAGCCGTAAAGGCAAATCCAGGTGACTTGATACTTATTCTCGCCGGTGAGGAGCGGTTGACGCGTAAAGCGACGTCAGACTTGCGCTTGCACATTGCCGAAGAATTGGGATTGCGAGATCCTTCTGTGTTTGCCCCGTTGTGGGTAGTTGATTTTCCGTTGCTTGAATGGGACGAGGATACCAAGCGCTATCATGCGATGCACCATCCGTTTACCTCACCAAAGCCAGAGGATATTAAGTTGATAGATTCAGATCCAGGTAAGGTAAGAGCCAACGCCTATGATTTGGTGCTTAATGGTAACGAAATTGGCGGTGGCTCNATTCGTATTCACGATCGCGCTCTTCAAAGTCGCATGTTTGATCTATTAGGATTTACTAAGGAGGAAGCAGAAAAGCAATTTGGCTTTTTGATGAACGCCTTTGAATACGGCGCACCACCACATGGTGGGCTGGCCTTTGGTTTTGATCGATTGGTGGCACTCCTAGGTGGCGCTGAGGTGATAAGAGACTTCATTGCGTTCCCTAAAAACAATTCTGGTCGTGATGTCATGATTGACGCACCGTCAACAATTGATGACTTACAAATGAATGAGTTAAAGCTGGTAACTACTGCGAATACAGAGGAAAAATAAAGGATTTAGTTTGTACTTTGTGAAACCTTAAATCAAACACATGCTACGTAAATTTCTACTTTTAGTAGCCTTTGCCGCCTTTATTTTTACCGCCACTGCGCAAGAACGCGTATCTAATGAATTGACCAAAAAGCAGATTCAGGACATGTCTTGGGTTGACGCTATGCAGGATTATCGTGTTAACTTTAATACAGTAGTCGAAAAATTCAATACCGCACACGTAGGAAAAACCTACGAAAAGGGCCATGGCTGGAAACAGTTCAAACGTTGGGAACACATGATGGGACAACGTGTTGGAACGGATGGTATTCGCCCAAACCCCGCTGTGCTATATCAAGCAATACAGGCCCAAAAAACAGCTACTTCCGTTGAGTATGGAGATTGGTCTGCTATGGGGCCATTCAACGCTCCCTCTAACGGAGGTATTGGACGTATTAGTAATGTGGCATTTCACCCCAATCACTATGACACTATATATGCTGGTGCCCCAGCTGGTGGATTATGGGTGAGCTATGACGATGGTCAGAACTGGAAGACATTTACAGATGAACTCACTAATATTGGAGTTTCAGATTTAGCGATCGATCCTTTGCATCCCGACACGATGTATCTCGCAACTGGCGATAGAGACGCTGCGGATACGTATAGTTTTGGATTGTTAAAGTCTACTGATGGCGGCGTAACATGGGGAACAACTGGTTTGTCTTTTTCAGTCTCGAATAATTATAGAATTGGAAGAGTAGTTGTTGATCCAGACAGTACCCATACAATACTGGTAGCTACAAATGGAGGCATCTATAGAAGTACTAATTATGGTGTTAATTTTTCTTTAAGGCAANCNGGTAATTTCATTGGAATACACAATGGAATTGGCGATACAGCCTATGCNACCACTACAGGTTCATCGCCTAAAGTCTATCGATCGGTAGATAATGGCGATTCATGGTCTCAACTAACAAGTGGTTTACCGACTTCGAATAAATATAGGTGTGAGCTTACTCTAAGTAGTACACCAGGCAAACTATATGTGGTTTATGGTGCTTCAAACAATGGCTATGGCGGTGTGTACCGTTCTACGAATGGCGGAACAAACTGGAGCTTAATGAGTTCTACCCCAAATATCATGGGCTGGTCAAATAATGGCTCAGGATCTGGAGGCCAAGCCTGGTATGACTTAAGTATTGCCTGTGACCCTAATCAGGAAAACACCATCTATGTGGGTGGCGTCAATATTTGGAAATCCACTAATGGCGGAAGCACATGGAGTTGCGTGGGGCATTGGTACGGTGCTGGATCGACTCCTTATGTACACGCTGATCATCATCACGCATCCTTTAGACCAGGAAGCTCAGAACTTTACGTAGGCACGGATGGTGGAGTTTACAAAACAACAAATGCCGGCTCGTCATGGTCAGATTTAAATGACGGTATGAACATTACTCAGTACTAT
>JGI24538J26636_10000400_pt1 | contig 12864 bp, 3 predicted proteins | sample SouAtlMetagenome_FD_26636 | JGI IMG/M metagenome (IMG submission 26636) | reverse complement strand
CGACTCGATCGCTCGTGGACAAACTAGGCCTGTTCGAATCTGGACCTGAAGTCCTCGTCCACATAGTGGTCAAGTCTGCACACTTCCCAGAGTCTCCTATCTTCATCAAGAAGGACAACATCGCACCAGCAGCGCCCTCCATACTGAAAAGTGCTTGCCTGGCTGAAGCTGGACTGCTATCATTCGACAAAGTCGTGCGGCAAGAAATTGCGATAGACTCCATTAGTAATCGTGGCCAACCTGACGAAGAATCGCTCTTTGTCACCGTCCTGCTCCAGACGCTAGAAAGCAACAAGCAATCACTTGTGCTGTGCTCACGCCGCAACGTCGCTGCTCTGTTCAGGCGGCATCTGGAGAAGCGACCCTACGTCGAATCGTTCGCGAACACGATCGAGCTACGGGACGTTTCGCCGGAGGAAATCGCCGCAAAGTACATTGCATACGATAGTGCTGTGCAGCAGGCAGCTTTTCGATCACTAGCAGCTGCAGAGAAGGCGTACGACCAACTTACTGACTCAATTAAGGTTATATTGTTCAAACTGAAAGAAACACATCCTAACAGCCGCTGCTACACACTTAGCAAACAGTTTTTTTGTATAGCTTTAGCTATTGAAAATTCTATAGCGCGTGAAAAGAAGCGAGCAGTGGACTTTCTACTGGCGATAGTATCAGGCACCTGCAACATTACGCTACATAACATCTGCAGTACTTGGCTCGTAGACGAACACTGTCTTGATTCCGCCCAGCGAGAGCTAGCCGTTAAGCGCTGCGCACCGGTCATCCGGGCACACAAGCTACAAACGACAGCATCACTGTTAGCCATCAACCAGCGTTACGCATCTACGTTTCAACTGCACGATATAAGCTTAGCAGACGGGATTTGCAACATTTGCATTACTCCGTGCCGACTCACCATACTTCGACCTTACAGCGAAGCAGAGCTCGAAGAAAGAAACATCGCAGACAACGTTCTCGCGAATCTTGCGAACCTGCAGTTGACAGAAGTACGTGAGTACACGGAAAAGATACTGCCTTTGGATTTCATATACAGAGACCAAGAGGTGACAGAACAAAAGAACCACAACACAGTAAAGGAGTCTGTGAAGAAACTGTCTTACACACTAGCGTATCACCAACGCATACAACGCAGTGACTGGAACACGCCGCACCGAGGTCTGCGTCCAATCGACGAAAAGTTAGGAAAATCCACGACATTCGCCAAGGAACAGATCGATTTCTTAGAATCAGAGCTGACTCTTAGCATAGCCGCCGGTTCAAAGAACGACCGCACAGAATCTACCTGCACAAGATCACTAACGGATATCATCTCCAACCTAATAGGTTACTCACCTTACGCGGGTACGGTAGACATCGATACCGAGAAGTTCTTTCGCAGCTTACAACAGATAGTGTGCTCGGAAATTGTGACAGCGACACGCAGTGATTTCGGAATCCTATCAGCGCTTCCAGACGCATCAGAACAGGCCGCCACATTGAAGCGCCAGCTGTCAGCGACAGAAGAATTGGGGAAAACCGTCATAGCGGCACAGAACACAGATTCAAATTTCAGCCCGCACTGCACAGTCTTACTGCTGGCGATACACGATTGGTTATACACCAAGGTAAGTATAAGTCAAAACAAATTGAGAGAGATAGAGGAGTTTTACGCAGAAGGAGATTGCTCGTACAAAGTTCTGAACGTAGACTTAGTTGAAAAGGAACTTTGGGACGACCAACTACTCTTGTCAAGTGCCTTAGCTGGTCTACGCACTGACGCTGCTGATACTCCAAACCGTCTAGTGGAACTAGAATTCCAGACCTGGTTGAGAAACCCGGGATCCATCCAGCTGCCGCTCGCTCAAGAACAGGATCTGCCATACGAGCCCGTTTCTCCAAAGGAGACACCTGCGCCCGTCGCACGACCCCTGCTTGAGGAAGTAGTTGAGGCTATAAGACACGCAGTGCTTAACGCACCGTGCCAAGCTCCCGCACTGCAAGAATCTCTCATAGAAGAAATTCCGACCGCCCTTCAAGGACTGGCCAGACAGAGCGGAGAAAGAAACCTGACCTCAGGGCTCGAACCTGAAATCAGTGCTCTAGCGAGCATCAGCGAGGTAACACCGACCGAACTTGGACAGCCACAGGCCGTACCAGAAAGCGAGTCGTTCTCTCTGACTGCGGTAGCTACAGCGATAAACGAACAGCCTGCATTAGCACGCACAGAAAGTTACAGATACGAGAATGTTCCCTCGTCACAACGTCAGAAAGACAGAAAGCGAAAGCGATCCGGCTCGCACGATTACACCGATGCAGAGTGCTGGTAAAACCTCCTCGATAGAGTCGAAGGTGCAGATCACGAACACGGAAATCCTAGCGACACCGACAGTTAATCCACCAGCACACCTCATGGAAGACGCACGTAGAGTTAGAGATGAAACGGAGCTTCATGATTCGAGGGAATCGACCCCACAGGGTAAAAGCATACCTGGCTTGAGTGCAGGTGTACTAAATAAACCCCTGCTGAGCGAGCCTCATCTGCAGCCATCCGATATTCCTCTATACTCACGCCGCTCACCTAGGATAGCAGGATTGAACGCCGCTGCTGTAACAGACGCGCCCATAGAGACGCAGTCATCACCAATAGCGATTGAGCCAGAGCTGAAAACGCCCGCCAAAATCGCACCGGTAGGTCCGAAATGTGCACCCAAGGGTCCACAGCGCCGGAAGGCAGCATCCCTACCGAAGAATCCTGCGAAGGCAGAAGGAGAATCTAAGCCAGAGAGCACAGATATAGCGACAGAGATTGAGCCAGGAGAGCAGCTTCTTAAGAAGCCGCCCCGATCAATCCATAGTGCGCCAAATCTAGAAGCATCACTAGCCATAGGCATCTCAAACCAATTCCAATTAGATGCAGCATAGGCCAGCCTAGAGCACAAGTTGCAGAAGGTACAGACCAACCCCATGAGGCAGGTCATCCCTTCGAAGGCATGAGCGTATGCAGAGATAACTCTCTGCCTATGTTAAACAGTCAATCTAATGTATTCTTCCAGGAGCAATACTCCACAGATCAGCTGCCATTGCAGATGATCGAAGAATACGACAGAGTGAATGGCATGGACGGTCAGATAGAAGCGAGGGAAAGAGCTTCGAAAAGAGGGGAATACCCCCATTCGAAATCGCCGCCCTGCTCCCACACTGAGGAAGAACAGCTCTGGAACGCCGGCGAAAGCTGCAGCGACCAAGCGTATCTTACCCCCAGCGGAGACACCTTCTATACTAATGACACGCACAGACAGTGTAACGCACCGCGTTGCCAGTTCTTAGCCTTCACGAAATTAACCACACACAATGGTAAACCAAAGTTGAGACTGTACTCAACCTGCTCAAAATTCTGCCAATGGGCCCTAGCTAGAGATGCCGCCACAATGGCGCGCCGAGCTGGACAGCCGGGCAGATTCCTTTTTCCAGTAACCTCTACGGAACACCGTATGACGCCAAGGGCGTGGTTACATTGGAATAGGAGATACGCCAAAGAGTGTAAAGACAGAGCAGCAATCAGCGAAGCTTTCATAGCTTACCGTAAAATATACGGGGCTGATCAGTCAGCTGAAATCGAGTCACTAGCCAGGGGAAATCCTGTTGATTTTGACCACGAGCCAGTGTACCCAACCTATGCAATGCGCACAATGGTAGGTCCACTAGCTGACGACCCCCTACAACAGTCAGGGGAGGGGCATGAGACTGTCGCAGATGGGGAACCCCACTGTCAGACAGCAGATGCTATACAATCTAGCCATAGAACTAGTTACGCCACACTGCACACTGTAGCTGACGCGTCACCGACCGTTGGCGAAGCCAACGAAGATCGAGACGATGCCTCGCTGCCAAACCGGTCCTCGCCGAATACTGTCTCCTTGGAAACGGGATTCTCGGAATTTCACCAAATGGAAAATTTGGAAGAAAACGCGAAATCCTACGCCGAGAGAAAAGTTGGAAAATCGAGAGATGCTTCTAAAAAGCAGAAATTGCAGAGAACAAAAAGTATAGCTAATATCCAAAAGGGCGAGGTGTACGTACCCAAAAGGGATCGACAAGTTCGGTACCCCGAGTCCAAAAATCAGAAGTCTGAGAAACATTTCCAGACTACTCTGAAGCGTGAGATAAACGAAGAACTAGTTTCTACTGACATGGCGCATCTCACGGATATATTCGTGATTGAAAAGCACCAGGACTCAGGTTCTAGAATATTCTTCTACTCACAATGCAGAAACGAAGGAATACCGGCAAGGTTCATAAGCCTCCATTCAGCCCATACGCTGAACCCGGAATTACTCCTGTCGTACCTCTATGTCAATGCTCTCAGCAAACATGAGGAAGTTGTCAAATTGGGATTAGACATCCAAATGGAAAATTACATGTGCCAGCTAGAGTTAGGTAACTCGCCGCCTGATAATCCAGATCTACCCAAGGCAACAGTACGGAAATATGAGACCAAAAGCGTGCCGCGAGGAAAATATTCCCAGGTACCTGTCTCTAGTACCGAAAGGTATAGCGAAATCGTACCAGAATCCAATCCATGCGAAGAGCTAGAAGGAACGTCCGTAAAACGGACCGAATCCTCAGCCGCTCCTAGGAGCCGCCCGAGTACGGGTGTAGCTATACAAATAGCCGCAATGGAGGATGATACGCAAGAAGCACGAGCTGAGCATAATGCCGCCATGCAACCATCTGAGTTTTCAGAAAGAATTGAGAAGAAGTCTAAAGCTACCTTGGCAAGTCCAAGCAAAGCTAGCACTCACTCATCATCTGAAGATGACGGATTGAACGATCGACTAGATCGATGGGCTAACCAAAGCGGTACCCGAGACCACACCTCCAAAAAGGAAGTTGGCCATCGGAAGAGCCCCGTATCAAAGAAAGACCGTAGTGAGCTAACAAAGTCTCATAAAGGAAAAGATCGAGAGCGAAAGCGCGACAATTCCACGGCAAGACGAGAAAGTAAATCGTACGATGATAATACCTCATCCTCAGAATCCGATGACGAGCGCCGAAAGCGTGCGCGTACCATCGATAAATTCGCTGATGAAGGAACTGGAAATGCTACCAGTGATACCGACGATTACATCTCCTCATCGGATGATTCACTACGCGTGGAAAACGTAGTAGTAGAACGTAGAAGGCCATCACATCACCAAGACTCCTCAGAGTCCGAAAAAGGTGAATGGAATGATAGCGCATCCGCTAGCGATGATAGCTCATCTGATAGTGACCTAGACGTGCGAGCAAGTCAACATAAGACATACCGCCGCAAGCGTGCTTTAGAACGAGGTAGGAAAACCCTCCCGTCTAAGCATGACCGTGAGAGACATAGGCCCTCGAGATCGAGGAGCCCGGAAGAGCCAAGGCATAAGGACCGTTCTAGATCACCTCAAAGAAGGGATCGTTCGAGCTCCAAAGCCAAGCATTCCGAACCCACGGCACCTAGGACNATCACTACGGACCCTCCATGGCGAGAGGAGTTCAAAAGTTGGAGGCANAAGAGAAAACTGGANAAATCCAACTCTTCCCNCCACGACAATTCAGATCGAAGCGATAGAAAACATCGCGGAAAAGCTTCTAGAAAGAAAAGCAAGAAGGATAAAGACAGAGAATCCCTGTCATCTTTCCAGGTAGAACATGTTGGCCTCAGTGCCATGTTGNCAAACCTATTGACATTCTCCGATTCAGAATCTGATCGAGAAGAAGTCGATTCATCCGAATCAATCACGGAGCAAGCTGTACTAGCTACATCTTCCTCGAGTGATCCAAGTGGAACTTCGCATTCAAGCGAGCCTAGCTCCTCGANAGAGCCTCCTAAAGAATTCTTCGACGCACTACTAGAACAACCCGAGCATATAGCTCGNGTNAAAGAGAGTGGTTTAGACCGCGCTACTTATCTAGAGAAGGTCCTACGTGCACCCACCAAAGAGTTGGCTGACATGTATTATGACCTAGCGAAGAAGAAATACCTCGATAGAGAGAAGGAAAAGGTACCACGATCACTACAATACCCGGAAAGACTANCGAGCAACGCTCAGTTTAGACCCGGAAGCAACGTGAATTCGAATGAGTGGAAAAAGCATTTCATGTCTGAATGTGCATTTGTGAAGGAAATATACCTCACACCACTATGCTTAAGAAGCGCATTAGATGGGAAGGTCGCCGCGGCCGTACGATCAAACTTTAGCAGAGAGAAATTCAAGGGAAAGTATGAAGCCGAGCGCTCAGACTTGATACCTTTCGATTCCGTATGCAAGTTTCTTTCAAAGACGTACGATAGACCAGGTCGACTAGAGGCAGCCCTATTGGACTACCTCACTCTATCACAAGGAAAGGGTTCTGTACGTGACTTAATCACCACAAGGACGAACAAGATTGGTATCTTGAATCGCCTTGGAGCAACCCCCTTNAATGAGGACTTAGATCGAGCTCTAGTGTTGAGAGCCTTATCGGCCCCACTATCCGAGTACATCGCCTCAAGACCCCATCACCTAAAATACAGCGTTAACGAAATATTTCGTATCGCGAAGACACGTGAGGTTGCTGTGAATAATGCATCACGCACTGCACGGAGTGAATCTCTGAACTCAATTTCGAAGCGAGGAGGAACAAGTTTCCGCAATCGAAAATACGATTCGAATCCTCGCACGAATGGGAACAAGGGACGTTTCCAGAAAAAGAGCCACTTAAATGCGGCCATTTCGAAGAACAACCATAAACGAGCGACAAGTAGGCACCCTAATAAGGCTTCCCTATTCGCCTATGGTAACGGAAACGATGAACCACGAGTATCCACTCGGCTATTCCGCACTAATTACAGTGAGGCCGAATGGAACGTACGTGTAGGTCCGGACGGTAAAATTAAACCGGGTGTGAATCCAAAGGATCCACGCCACCGGAACAGTTTCAACAAAGACACTTATCAAGGTAAACCTTGGTGTCTAATTTGCAAAAAGCCAGGTCACGACATGACATCATGCAGAAACCCCCAACCTACGGGTGGGAAAGGCAAAGGCAAAGGACGGGGAAATAATAAGAGTGGAGGCCGAGGGCCTAATAAATTTCGTCGCTAGGAAAAAGCCACTTTCTCTCATCTCACTGTCTCTTATGACATAGAGGAGGAAGTGGGCGTCCCGACAGAAATAGCCAACCTATGTGCAACAACTAGGAGTTCAAAAGGTAACACCAGAGGTTCAAAGCGAACACACTCAGGTAGTTCCACCAGAACACGAGGCCCACCCTCATCCGCAACAAATGCGCATGATAACCATCCCCCAGTCACGGGAGGCGATTCTGCCCCCACGAAACTGGCAAACAAACAATTCATCATACCTACATTTTTATTTGGCGTGCAAAAAGCGCGTTGTATGATTGATACAGGAGCTTCCATCTCGTTCACTAGTCAACTAGTGGTAAATACTTTACGAGGGAACCCTAACTTGAAACACGAGAAAATAGTCACTTACAGAAGAAACTTAGTAGTATCCCTGGGTGATGGCAGTACAGCCACCGCGTGTCAAGGAGTCGATGTCCAACTAAATTTCGCCACGGATAATNTGCAAGCGCAATGCGCTATACTTCCTAGTCTTCCTAACGGAATAGACTTGATCCTAGGAAATGATTTCCTGAGCAAATTNGACATACTCATAAGACCAGCACGAGCAGAATGCTCCTGGTACAGCAAGGCGCAAAATAAGCACCTATGCATACATGGATGCTCTACAATAATGCCGATGCAAAACGCTCCGCATAGAGACAAAAGCCATCCTGATGGAAGAGCGAACTTGCTTCGCCACCATATCCTAACATTAGGAACAAATAACGACACTGAATCTGACATAGAAATAGTCGACTCGGTGGAATTGGGAAAACGGTTAAGATTACTTCGCGAGAAGGCGCAAAATAAGCGCATGAAAAATCCCTCGCTAACCGCCCAAGAATCACTTCAAGACGAAGTGGCATATGTCATGACAACAGCTTCACTTCTGAAAAACGTTGAAGAAGCCGTCAAAAATGATAGATCCAAAAGATGGCAGCCTAAAAAGCGCCAAAAATCTTCTACATTTCGACAATGCTCNAATAGCTCCTGCTCCGCAGCCGCTATAAACCTACCTTGTAAAAGACGTCCTGAAAAGTTGATGTCTGCTTGCAGCAAAAGCTGTCACAAGGTAGCAACATTAGAAAGGCATGGTAAACTACCCATGACCTCCGATAACGGCATCACTTCCGACAAGGCAGACGCAGAAGTGGAGGCTATAACGAAGTACATGAGTCCTAGAGCTCGTGACTACTCGTTAGCCCCATCGAAACCGACGCACATGCGGACCATGCCCAAAGGACGAAATTCTGGTTCTGAACAGATAAAACAAATGGCAGCACCGTCCGCGACAGGAACCAAAGTAAAAGTTCCGACAGCCAGACGTGCTCTACAATTCCGACCAATAGGAGACGACACAATGCACTCTAACATAGAGCCTACCTTACTTGACCATTCGGTAGGCGACCTCCGGGATACTATGTTATGTTTAGCAAGTGTGAACTCCTCTAGCAAGATAAAATCACAGCAAATTTTAAAAGGGCAGGGCGTGACACGACATGACATCGGGTCCCCCGCGGGTATGACCGTAACGAAGGGACAAGGAAGTACAGACTCTTATGAGAAGAGTAAAAACTTCCATGAAATGGAGAATCCAGTGCTAAGCATGGACAATCCAACAAAATTCAAATCCCGGAAACCCTCGCGAAGCATGAATCCCAAAGCGGGTAATAGAAACCGATCGGCGTTTCCACGAGAAAATCTGTGTGCATCAAGCAAAAGGAAACTCGAAGCGTACCGCGCTCGAGAACTAGAGCCGCAAGAGGGCGAGCTAGCCAACAAAAACAATGGAATGTTTGAAAAAATTTTACAAAGTAAACTACCCGAAGAGTTGATAGACAAAAGTCATCAACCCCAATCTTCGTGGTTACAACAAACCTTAGCGAAAGACTATGTATGTCTCAAGCCCATGAAAGGCTATAGAGACATGCCAATAGAAGAAATGGTGCGCATCGAAGACAAAGATGATCTTACCGATTGCCCCATTCCTAGTCGCAATTACAAAATACCACGAGCATTACTTCCAAGCCTCGAAAAATTCATCGTAGAAATGAAAAACGCAGGATGGATAGAAGACTCCACAAGTGAATTTTGTAGCCCGGTTTTAATCATACCGAAGGGTTTGCCACACGAAAACAAAGGCTACCGATTTGTAGTAGACCTACGACAACTAAATGCACGGACAAAGAGCCTGCAGTATATGGTTCCCGAACTAGGGGAAATGTGGGCGAAACTGAGAAACGCAAAATTTATTTCTAAGTTAGATTTGCGCCATGGGTTTTGGCAAATGGGCTTACATCCCGACAGTCGCCACAAAACGTCATTTTCATGTGAATATGGAACATTTCAATATCGCGTTTTGCCAATGGGACTTCTCACTGCTTCAGCAGCTTTTCAGCGCTGGGTAGAAGGACGCCTCAAGAAACATAACTTATTATGGCAACGTGTTAACATCGGAGACACATCCGAAGGTACATACCTCGACAAAGACAACCAACGATGTAAAGGATGGGCGGCGTGCTATATGGATGACTTGATTGTCTTCTCTAATAGTGCCGAGGACCACCAGACGCATCTTACCCGTTTACTCGAAGTTCTCTCAGAAGAGAAAATACACTTATCCGTCGAAAAATGTGCTTGGTTTTGCCAATACGTACGATTCCTTGGTTGCATCGTTGGCAACAATGAGTTGGCAATGGACCCCAAGAAAGTACGAGCCATCATCACGATGCCTTGCCCCAAAGCACAAGAAGAAATCCGCGTCTTCCTAGGACTCACCGGATTCTATCGTAAACACATCGACGGATATGCAAGAATAGTGACACCTCTCACAGATTTACTCAAAAAAGGAGTAAACGTGATCAAAGACTGGACCCCGTCACATACGGAGGCCGTCGAAAAATTGAAAGAGGCTATCACCAAATACCCAATCTTACGCCAATTTGACCCACAACGTCGCATATTTCTATGTACTGACGCCAGCGCATTTGCTATAGGTGGAGTTTTATGGCAAAGATATGGTGAAGACCCACTACCGGTGGCTTATGTCAGTCGAAGACTGAACAAACATGAACTTAACTATTCGGTCCAAGAGCTTGAATGCCTGGCCATAGTTTACAGCGTAAAAAAGTTCCGCCACTACTTGCTAGGATCACCATTCGAAATCAAGGTTATGAGTGACCACCAATCACTTCAATATCTCAAAAAAGGTCGTGAAGCCGGAGGCCGTATAGCCCGTTGGGCGATGGCTCTTTCCGAATACAACTACCAAATTGAATATTTACCCGGGAAATCGAACTTACTAGGTGATGCCTTGAGCCGACTTGTCGCCATTGAAACGGAGCACATCGCGGAAAAAACACGGCCACGCCAAACGGCTGAGCTAGCGTCACTTTTCCCTGACGTTCACTCCGAGATTGCCTGGCAAGCGTCACAAGGTCTGCTAGAACTGGAAAGTTCAAGCAATGAAGATAAAGCGAATGAGACCTTCCACTTCTCAGATCGCGATATAGACTTCGGCGAATTTGGCTATGGCCAATACGAAGCCGAACACGAATCGATACTTTATTATCAAGCGAACGTACAACAAACCTTTATTGAAATCAAGACAGAACATTATCAGTTGTGCCCCGATTTTGGGAGCATATTCAAGCAACTGAGCTTGCCTAAGCCGTTCAAACTTGATGATCGCCTGCAGAAAAATATGCAGAAACAAGATGATCAACAATCAAAGTTACGTACAGCCAAACAGACAATTCCAAAAGGTAAGCTCATCGTCACAGAGACGCAAGCAAAACAAGCCATAAAAAGCGGGAAATATATTCTACGCCATGGTTTGCTTTACCATACCAGCCACACCGGTGAAGAATTAGTCTGTGTGCCAGACGACAGTCTAGAGCATGGCATGCCAACATTACGCAATAAGCTAATGACAGAGGTCCACCAAGGACTTACCGCAATGCATCTCGGTTCCAACAGATCCGAGTATGAGATACGGCGGCATGCATACTGGCCTCGCATACGACAAGACGTACACATTTTTCTAGCTGCTTGTGCAAAATGCCAGCAAAACAAAATTAATAGGCAGGCACCGCAAGGTCTCTTACAGAGCTTAGCAATTCCTCGCCGGCCAGGCACACATTACGCACTAGACTTTGTAACGCACCTGCCCTTTTCTTCAAGGCAGGAATTCGACGCCCTATTGGTTATAGTAGACCGTTTCTCAAAAAGAGTATGGTTAATACCAACATGGGGTACAGCTACAGCCGAAGTGACAGCCATGCTTTTTCTAAAGCACATCATATATGAAAATGGCATAGCACTCGAGATTGTATCTGATAGAGATAGCAAATTTACATCCAAATTTTGGACGGCTTTCCACGCACATCTTGGAACAGCTCTTAAGCTATCGTCTTCAAGACACCAGTCAACGGATGGGACCACAGAACGCATGATTGCTTTCGTAGAGGAAGCCATGCGCATGTCCATTACATACCGTCAGAACACCTGGGTCAAACTCTTGCCAAAGATTCAGTTTTCCATTAACAGCACTCCGTCTCGAGCCACTGGCTTATCACCTTACTATATAGAAAAAGGGAGACATGCGGTTACTAATCTTGACAGAGACAACATACTGCGCCGGGGCGATTCAACCGACCCTGACATAGATGAATTCGTAGCTGGAATTCATAATATTGAACAAGAAGTACGAGAACGGATGGAACTTACGAGACAATGGATGGAGCGAGATGCCGACAAACGACGCAGAAACATCTCAGCATCCCTATATCCTGGAGCCTATGCATATCTTTCAACCAATGGAATAACATTACCATGGGATAAGGAACGCCGGAGTCGCAAATTGCGCCAACTCTATTACGGCCCTTACAAGATACTGCGTCAGCTATCTCCAGTCTCTTTCCAACTGAAACTTCCAGCTGCCGCTAGAATTCATGACGTATTTCACTGCAGCTTGCTCAAGCCATCGACTGATTCACAGACCCTTGGACTGCACGGGACCCCACTCCCGGCAGCCACGGACTCTGACGAATACGAAGTGGAGAAAATCTTGACTAGGCGAGGCGAAAACGATCACTTACAATACCTAATCAAATGGAAAGGTTACCCAATGGACGACTGTTCCTGGGAACCTGCATCAAACTTGAAAAACGCAAAGCGTGTTCTCGCCGCTTTCGATAACAAACACGAGACTGAGCAGCGACGACGGTTGCTATAGTTCACTTAAGCTCTCTCTCAGCAACATTCTCAGAATTTCATTAGCTTAAGGCCGTGCCTTGGAGCCGCCGAAATCAGCAATGAAAGGAACTCATAAAGCGCCAAATCACGTGAAAGTACAGTCACTGCGACACTCTATGCGAAGTACTAATACTGCGAAGTAACATAGAGACCACTTTAACTGAAAATCACATGATGGGCCACTGCGGACCCCGATGCCAATCCAATACGGATTGGAGCGACAGCCGATCCATTGTGGAATCCGCTGCGTTCGTTCGAAAAAGACATTGCATCAGCCGGTCCATTGAGGACAAACGGCAGCTGCGCGAACGTTAGCCACACGGCTAGCGTGAGAATTAGCTAATCATATCACGTTATTCAACATAAAGCGTTGGAAGTGGATCACCCACTTCACCGCTATTTCAACTTAACTTAGATTCAAAAGTTGCTTTGTAGGGATAGGGTAAACTGTTATCACGGTTTCCCCCCACAAA
>JGI24538J26636_10000386_pt1 | contig 13065 bp, 3 predicted proteins | sample SouAtlMetagenome_FD_26636 | JGI IMG/M metagenome (IMG submission 26636) | reverse complement strand
TTGATGTAGGAACTCTGTGAGATCTGTAGATAACTTTTGGTACGATCGTAAGTCAACCACAGCGACATGTAGTCCTCGCCCTTCTCTATCGAATCAAAGCGGGAAAATGTAATGTCCTTGTTGACTCCATCAACCCAAGCGCTAAACTGTTCCCAATCGTTCGTCGTGAACAAGAAATCGTCAACGTGAGTTCCACACTTGATGCGGAAACCGTTTGCAGCCATTGTGTTAAGCACAAACAGACACGGATCTACTACCGTGGGCTTAAGTCCGTGTTTGATAAAGATTTTCACCAAATGTTCGAACCATCGCCTCGGTGCCTGTGCTATGCCATACAACGCTCGCTTTAGTTTCATCACTTTACCGCCGCCTCCGAACTTAGAATGATCGTAATACCCCTTGGGGGGATAGCAGTAAATCACTTCGGACGGTAGAAGCATTGCGTAAAGAAAAGCTCCTTTTACGTCAGCAATCGCAAAGAATTCTCCATTTGCCACTCCCACAGCAAGCAGTATCAGCATAAGCGCTTGTGTCATAACTGGAGAGTGCAGCTGGCGGTAGATGTTCGCGACCTTATGGCTCACCATTCCGTAAACGCCTTCACCACCGAACATGTCGTAAAATTCGGTAGTTGACCCATTTTGAGAATTTGACCCAGAATTTGACTCTGAAACTTTTGCGTCACTTGACCCAGACGCAGTATTGGGATCTTGAATCTTGCTCACNTCGTCAAACGTGAAAGTGTCTGGTTCCTCGTCGATGTAAGCGCTGTCCCAGTCATCCCAAACCTGTTCGTCACCTCGAACCACGAGTCGGGCCTTCTTGGTTCCGTCTCTCTTGATTGTGAAAACATTCTTGGTGTTGTAAACATATGCACCTTGGTTCATCGGCTCTGAAATATCGACCAAGTCGAAAGTGTCATGCGAAATCAAATTATCGATCTCTTTCTCGGCCGCGACTTCCCACTCGGGCCAGTCGTCGCGCCGAATGACTTGGTTGTAAGTAAACGGTCCGAACTCTGATGACTCTGCCTTGGCGGCCATCACAGGAACGAAGAGCCCGTCAACTCCAGAATGATCTCGTGCAAACACAATCTCATCGACCTGTGCCTCGCTGTTACTGCACATCGCAATAAGTCCTGATAATCCGATATCTTCGTCGTTTCCATCGACCGTGATCATCCACTCGCCGGGTTTCATCTTGCTTGAATCATCGCCTGCAAAACGGTTGTCTTGGGATAATTTCACCAAATAATTTGTCTTGTCGTCCCAGCGAATTCTCGACAGGTCTTGCCCCGCGTCCGCGCGCCGCATTGACGGACCGACATATTTGCCGCCCGAAAGGCACGTGTCGAACCGGAAACATATACGCGAACCGCGCTGAAGCTCCCGCTTAATCTGATCACCGTTTCCCTCAGAAATGCCGTTTTGCCCATTTTCACCATCAGCTCCAGATGTCGAGTTTGATCCGTTCTCGCTCGTTTCGTCGTTTTCAGTCACAATTCCGTCATTTTCCTGTTGTTCAGTGTCGCCGACGCCGTCCAGAATCTCATTAAACGAGTACGGTTCAGGGATCTTGCTGAAAATACGAGCGGTCTCACCCTCGTCCCCAAACGAACCATCTGGCAGCAAACGCCGCTGCCCGTCGGGACGCCACGGAAAGTAAGTTGCGTCAGCCTTCCAGAAAACAGTAGTCACAATTTTGCCACTTGCCAAGTAAACCATCAGCCCTTTAACATCGTCCATCCACGAGTAGCCAACGAACGCGCCTGCCACGCCGCGCGTATCACAGTAGCCATCCGTAACCTGCTCCTTCGCGCGGTGGCACATAATCAAGCAACCGAACGGAAGTAAAGAAGCGTAGTCTATTTTGACATTCAACGCAAGCAACGGAATAACTGCTTTACTAGCTTGGTTGCATCGTGTTGCCATGATGTTGTTAAGCAAAGCCGAATAGCGCCGAGCGACCGCCCACATCTCGCGAGGTGCGTTAGCAAAGTGCATGATAGCTCGCATAGTCGCATTGACAACGGCGTGCGCCGTCTCCACCACCCGAATTTGGTGTGGGGTGTGCACTGCAGCTAATTGCAACTTGATGCCACGCGCACTCAGAAATTGACGTACGGCCTTCGACGTGTAATTGCTGCCTTGGTCAGCCCGTACAATTTTAAGCACGAAACCACCCGGAACACTGCCAATAAACGCAATAAACATCTCGAGTACCTTGATGAACGTTGCGGCCGAAGCGTCCGTTACCGAATAAACGAATCTTGTACCAGTTGACTTATCAACTGCGTCATGCGAAAATCGACAGCCCCCGAGAGAAGGAGTCCGAAATGGACCGAGCATGTCCCAGACAACGCATTCAAACGGTTTGTAATCCGTACGCTCATCGCTCTTCTTCGGGTAAACACGTCGTAGCTTCGCCATAACGAATTCGCGAATCGGGTGCTTCGGTCCCTCGCCGTCTAGCGGCAGCCCACTCAGCTCGCCTGTTTTGCGTAATTTTGTCATGTCCGGCCCGCCAAACGTAATGTAATTTTTCATCAAGTTCGATAAGAATCCCGTCGGTGCCACGTTAATTTCCTCGTTGTCGTCGTGCGCGTCGTCGTGCGCGTCGCAGCGTTCAATCGGTAAATAAAGCAGACCGTGCTTCGCCTCGAAGTAAACAGTTACCTTTTCACGCGGATGCCAAATGCACGTGAGCGATTCATCTACTTTCCATCCAGCTCGCTTAAGTTCAGCCCAACTAACAAGCGATAAAGGTGCGTCTCGGCATAGTACGGCTCGTCCCGAATTCGGATTAGCGTCCGAACCTTTGCCTAAATTTACCGTACATTCGTCGCCAAACCACGTCCATCCTTTGAGCTTAAGCGAAATATCGCCTACGTGCGACGCAGATGCGCCTTTGTCTTTGCCGCCAACTCCATAAACTTTGAACGAGTTATTCGTAATAAAATTCGTTAAGTTACGAGCTGAATTCATAATATGCATGGAAGCACCGGTATCGAAAATAACGCTGGAGCGCTTACATTCATTGTCAGTAATCGAACTGTGGCAATTGATGTGGAATCGAGCGTCAGCATTGGTAAAACCGTTGGACACTGTTGCCATCCCGTATCGAATGATTGGCGCTGTGAATGCCATAACCGTAGAGTAAGCGGTTGTCGACGCCACGACCTTGATGTAGAGGTAGTACACGAGAAGACCGAAGAGTAAGTATTCAAACATACCGCCGAGGTAGCCGCCGCCGGTGTCTACTAGAACACTGAACCCAGGTACGTAAATTTCGGGCTTCCCTTTGCCACCCTTTCCTTTTGAGCCACCGTTTGGCTTAGACCAGCAGTCCGCTGCCTTGTGGCCATACTTGCCACAGTTGCGACAGTCGCCGTCAAACTTCGCATTGTTGCCTTTGCCGCCGCCGCGATCGCGGTTAAAGCGACCTCCTTTTCCGCCGTATCCTCGACCACCGCCTTTGCCATTGCCACGACCTCCTTTGCCATCCCAGTTGGCCAGACGACCAACTCGGCTTCCATTGCCGCTTTTGCCGCCCTTGCCACCAGCTCCACGAGCCGTGTAGTGAGCATGTGCGCTTTCTTCGTCGCGCTTAGTGCGCTTATTGAACCGGTCGTAGTCGCATTCATTGTTTCGTTCCTCGTCGCGCATCGATTTCGCCATGAATGATCGGACACCCGAAGCATTGTCTTCTGCCTCCACTGCGTCCAAACTGTGCTGCTGCTGTACTCCGCGTGAGAGGATATCATCGAAGGTATGATCAGACTGCATCCAGAATGTTTTGACAGAGTTCCATTGAGCAGAGCGTGGGTTAAACCCCGCGAAGAACTTCTCTTTCTTCTCCTCGTCGCTCATGATAACGCCGGCATGTGCCAGCTTCTGCTCAGCAACTCGGATGCCATCAGCGTATGTTTCAAAACCAGCTTTCACGTCACCCTTCGTAGACTGTTCTTCAAATGTCATAAGCGCAACCTTAAAGCGTGTTCGAGCGATCTGTTTCGCGGTCTCTTCAACGCCGCCGCAGGCGTCCTCAACCGCTCGCATCGCCAAAGCGAACTGGTATTGCGCTTGAGAAGGAACGGCTACGGAAGCGGATGTTATTGCGGTATTCCACACATCACGCAAGGTTGGATTTGTGATTTGTCGACCGACGCGACCCGTGAGTTTGCCGCTCAGTAGTTTCCAGCTCTGGCGGCGAGCGTGCGACAGAGCAGCAATGAGCTGATAACCGCGCGCCGCGTCGGAGCCGTCGTCCGTAAAAATTCCATCAACATCACCCTTCTCCATTGCGTATAGCAGCATTGATTGCTTCCATCCTCGGAAGTCAACTCGTTTGCTTAAGACGGCCAGCGTTGACGACTCCTCCGTGTCGTCGGCCATTTTTGTTCCGTCCTTAAGCTCCCGTGAGTACTCCTACAAGCAAAATTGTGAAAACCTCAGAACCCTTGAAAAACTTTTTAGCCCCGATACTTTTGAGCTCCACAGCCCCTCAGAGGTCTCGGATCAAGCAACCTGTCTCTTCTGCGACCAACAAGAATTTGATAGTGGGGCAGAGCGCAGCGTGAGGCTCAAGGGTTGTTACGGTAGGTGTGAGAACTAACCGGTGGACCGTACACACGCCAGGGACTACAGGGCCCCAACCACCGGCACGGCCCAAGTGCCCTATTCCGACGTCATGTGGCGTCATGACGTCAGGCGGTTTTTCCTGTACACCACAAAACCCAAAATACACCACTTTTCAAGTCTCCCGCTTGGGGTACAATAAAAACGCAGTCTGTTAATCGTGGGTGTTGTCAACTTGCGACGCCACCTTTGTGGTCTACACCCCGATATACCGCACTGCCGTGAGTCTGACCATCTCGTGGTGGTTCACTCCGGCTATGTACTCCCGCTCCATTCGGATTGGGGGGTGTGTCTCCCTTTTCGTGTTTCCGTGTCGGTCGGTGTCCCTCGGGACCACCGTACGCGCACACCGGACAACTCGGGCAGATCACACGATCACTCGCTCATTGGCGCAGCTGATCGATCATTCGCACTTCGGCGCAATGATTCCTTCGCGGTGATAACCAATCACTCGCGGCATGGACCGTTGGTGGTTAGCCAACTCAGGTTCTCGGGTCCCGTTCCCCTTAATGCAGTTGCCTCTATGGGCCAACCTACTCAGCTGCCTCCGTGGGCCAGCCTTCTCATGCTTGCTTCAAGGGCTAGCTCCCTTTGTTCCATTTTCCTTTTGGTCCTTCGGAACTGGCACTCGTGCCTACTCGAGCCGCGCTCGTTTCGTTTTCTTCTCCAGCTCGGGGAAAATAACTCCTTTCAGGTAAGAACTGTGCCGTGCAAACGTGTCATAAGACAGTGATTTCGTGAGTACATCAGCAACCATTTGTCCTGTCGGCACGTAAATCAACGCAAGTTTCTCCTGCTTAATTTCGTCCTCGATCCAACGAATCCTGAGCTCAATGTGTTTAGTCCGGCCGTGATGCCGTCCGGGATTCTCAGCGATCTGAATGCAAGACTTGTTGTCTTGTCCGATAAGAAGAGGACCATTCTGAGACTCGCCCATTGCCGTAAGTGTCATAACAAGAAATTTTCCCTCGCAGGTCCCGATCGAGCAAGCATAATATTCAGCTTCGGTAGAGCTCAAATAATGACCGGGCAAGCGACGCGACATCTCGTATACACTCATTCCATTGACGTAGAAATTCACTCCGAATCGGCAAAGCGTTTGTTCCTCAGACATGTAGCTGCTGTCTACGTAGCCATAAACTTGATTCTTTCCAACACGGCAATTAAAACCGGGAGGTGTGTGGTCCGGTCGCGCCTCGTAGCGCCGACCTTCGACATCGTTGTCAATTGTCCATTTGAAATATCGAAAGACCTGCACTGCTGCCTTAAGCATCTTTGCCGAAGGGCTTTGCAGGAAACAAGCGAGGTAAGAAACTACAAATGTTGCCTCGGGGCATGACATGCGCGTAATCCACCGAGCAACACCAATCATGCGTTGGAACAACTCCTTCGATTTGGTATCAACGATTTCTGGCATATCATCTCGAGTAAATTTCACACCTGTTGCCATCGGTGTACTCGAAGCCTTTAAATGCTCCAGACCGAACATCTTGAGCGCCTTCTTGATGTAGGAACTCTGTGAGATCTGTAGATAACTTTTGGTACGATCGTAAGTCAACCACAGCGACATGTAGTCCTCGCCCTTCTCTATCGAATCAAAGCGGGAAAATGTAATGTCCTTGTTGACTCCATCAACCCAAGCGCTAAACTGTTCCCAATCGTTCGTCGTGAACAAGAAATCGTCAACGTGAGTTCCACACTTGATGCGGAAACCGTTTGCAGCCATTGTGTTAAGCACAAACAGACACGGATCTACTACCGTGGGCTTAAGTCCGTGTTTGATAAAGATTTTCACCAAATGTTCGAACCATCGCCTCGGTGCCTGTGCTATGCCATACAACGCTCGCTTTAGTTTCATCACTTTACCGCCGCCTCCGAACTTAGAATGATCGTAATACCCCTTGGGGGGATAGCAGTAAATCACTTCGGACGGTAGAAGCATTGCGTAAAGAAAAGCTCCTTTTACGTCAGCAATCGCAAAGAATTCTCCATTTGCCACTCCCACAGCAAGCAGTATCAGCATAAGCGCTTGTGTCATAACTGGAGAGTGCAGCTGGCGGTAGATGTTCGCGACCTTATGGCTCACCATTCCGTAAACGCCTTCACCACCGAACATGTCGTAAAATTCGGTAGTTGACCCATTTTGAGAATTTGACCCAGAATTTGACTCTGAAACTTTTGCGTCACTTGACCCAGACGCAGTATTGGGATCTTGAATCTTGCTCACNTCGTCAAACGTGAAAGTGTCTGGTTCCTCGTCGATGTAAGCGCTGTCCCAGTCATCCCAAACCTGTTCGTCACCTCGAACCACGAGTCGGGCCTTCTTGGTTCCGTCTCTCTTGATTGTGAAAACATTCTTGGTGTTGTAAACATATGCACCTTGGTTCATCGGCTCTGAAATATCGACCAAGTCGAAAGTGTCATGCGAAATCAAATTATCGATCTCTTTCTCGGCCGCGACTTCCCACTCGGGCCAGTCGTCGCGCCGAATGACTTGGTTGTAAGTAAACGGTCCGAACTCTGATGACTCTGCCTTGGCGGCCATCACAGGAACGAAGAGCCCGTCAACTCCAGAATGATCTCGTGCAAACACAATCTCATCGACCTGTGCCTCGCTGTTACTGCACATCGCAATAAGTCCTGATAATCCGATATCTTCGTCGTTTCCATCGACCGTGATCATCCACTCGCCGGGTTTCATCTTGCTTGAATCATCGCCTGCAAAACGGTTGTCTTGGGATAATTTCACCAAATAATTTGTCTTGTCGTCCCAGCGAATTCTCGACAGGTCTTGCCCCGCGTCCGCGCGCCGCATTGACGGACCGACATATTTGCCGCCCGAAAGGCACGTGTCGAACCGGAAACATATACGCGAACCGCGCTGAAGCTCCCGCTTAATCTGATCACCGTTTCCCTCAGAAATGCCGTTTTGCCCATTTTCACCATCAGCTCCAGATGTCGAGTTTGATCCGTTCTCGCTCGTTTCGTCGTTTTCAGTCACAATTCCGTCATTTTCCTGTTGTTCAGTGTCGCCGACGCCGTCCAGAATCTCATTAAACGAGTACGGTTCAGGGATCTTGCTGAAAATACGAGCGGTCTCACCCTCGTCCCCAAACGAACCATCTGGCAGCAAACGCCGCTGCCCGTCGGGACGCCACGGAAAGTAAGTTGCGTCAGCCTTCCAGAAAACAGTAGTCACAATTTTGCCACTTGCCAAGTAAACCATCAGCCCTTTAACATCGTCCATCCACGAGTAGCCAACGAACGCGCCTGCCACGCCGCGCGTATCACAGTAGCCATCCGTAACCTGCTCCTTCGCGCGGTGGCACATAATCAAGCAACCGAACGGAAGTAAAGAAGCGTAGTCTATTTTGACATTCAACGCAAGCAACGGAATAACTGCTTTACTAGCTTGGTTGCATCGTGTTGCCATGATGTTGTTAAGCAAAGCCGAATAGCGCCGAGCGACCGCCCACATCTCGCGAGGTGCGTTAGCAAAGTGCATGATAGCTCGCATAGTCGCATTGACAACGGCGTGCGCCGTCTCCACCACCCGAATTTGGTGTGGGGTGTGCACTGCAGCTAATTGCAACTTGATGCCACGCGCACTCAGAAATTGACGTACGGCCTTCGACGTGTAATTGCTGCCTTGGTCAGCCCGTACAATTTTAAGCACGAAACCACCCGGAACACTGCCAATAAACGCAATAAACATCTCGAGTACCTTGATGAACGTTGCGGCCGAAGCGTCCGTTACCGAATAAACGAATCTTGTACCAGTTGACTTATCAACTGCGTCATGCGAAAATCGACAGCCCCCGAGAGAAGGAGTCCGAAATGGACCGAGCATGTCCCAGACAACGCATTCAAACGGTTTGTAATCCGTACGCTCATCGCTCTTCTTCGGGTAAACACGTCGTAGCTTCGCCATAACGAATTCGCGAATCGGGTGCTTCGGTCCCTCGCCGTCTAGCGGCAGCCCACTCAGCTCGCCTGTTTTGCGTAATTTTGTCATGTCCGGCCCGCCAAACGTAATGTAATTTTTCATCAAGTTCGATAAGAATCCCGTCGGTGCCACGTTAATTTCCTCGTTGTCGTCGTGCGCGTCGTCGTGCGCGTCGCAGCGTTCAATCGGTAAATAAAGCAGACCGTGCTTCGCCTCGAAGTAAACAGTTACCTTTTCACGCGGATGCCAAATGCACGTGAGCGATTCATCTACTTTCCATCCAGCTCGCTTAAGTTCAGCCCAACTAACAAGCGATAAAGGTGCGTCTCGGCATAGTACGGCTCGTCCCGAATTCGGATTAGCGTCCGAACCTTTGCCTAAATTTACCGTACATTCGTCGCCAAACCACGTCCATCCTTTGAGCTTAAGCGAAATATCGCCTACGTGCGACGCAGATGCGCCTTTGTCTTTGCCGCCAACTCCATAAACTTTGAACGAGTTATTCGTAATAAAATTCGTTAAGTTACGAGCTGAATTCATAATATGCATGGAAGCACCGGTATCGAAAATAACGCTGGAGCGCTTACATTCATTGTCAGTAATCGAACTGTGGCAATTGATGTGGAATCGAGCGTCAGCATTGGTAAAACCGTTGGACACTGTTGCCATCCCGTATCGAATGATTGGCGCTGTGAATGCCATAACCGTAGAGTAAGCGGTTGTCGACGCCACGACCTTGATGTAGAGGTAGTACACGAGAAGACCGAAGAGTAAGTATTCAAACATACCGCCGAGGTAGCCGCCGCCGGTGTCTACTAGAACACTGAACCCAGGTACGTAAATTTCGGGCTTCCCTTTGCCACCCTTTCCTTTTGAGCCACCGTTTGGCTTAGACCAGCAGTCCGCTGCCTTGTGGCCATACTTGCCACAGTTGCGACAGTCGCCGTCAAACTTCGCATTGTTGCCTTTGCCGCCGCCGCGATCGCGGTTAAAGCGACCTCCTTTTCCGCCGTATCCTCGACCACCGCCTTTGCCATTGCCACGACCTCCTTTGCCATCCCAGTTGGCCAGACGACCAACTCGGCTTCCATTGCCGCTTTTGCCGCCCTTGCCACCAGCTCCACGAGCCGTGTAGTGAGCATGTGCGCTTTCTTCGTCGCGCTTAGTGCGCTTATTGAACCGGTCGTAGTCGCATTCATTGTTTCGTTCCTCGTCGCGCATCGATTTCGCCATGAATGATCGGACACCCGAAGCATTGTCTTCTGCCTCCACTGCGTCCAAACTGTGCTGCTGCTGTACTCCGCGTGAGAGGATATCATCGAAGGTATGATCAGACTGCATCCAGAATGTTTTGACAGAGTTCCATTGAGCAGAGCGTGGGTTAAACCCCGCGAAGAACTTCTCTTTCTTCTCCTCGTCGCTCATGATAACGCCGGCATGTGCCAGCTTCTGCTCAGCAACTCGGATGCCATCAGCGTATGTTTCAAAACCAGCTTTCACGTCACCCTTCGTAGACTGTTCTTCAAATGTCATAAGCGCAACCTTAAAGCGTGTTCGAGCGATCTGTTTCGCGGTCTCTTCAACGCCGCCGCAGGCGTCCTCAACCGCTCGCATCGCCAAAGCGAACTGGTATTGCGCTTGAGAAGGAACGGCTACGGAAGCGGATGTTATTGCGGTATTCCACACATCACGCAAGGTTGGATTTGTGATTTGTCGACCGACGCGACCCGTGAGTTTGCCGCTCAGTAGTTTCCAGCTCTGGCGGCGAGCGTGCGACAGAGCAGCAATGAGCTGATAACCGCGCGCCGCGTCGGAGCCGTCGTCCGTAAAAATTCCATCAACATCACCCTTCTCCATTGCGTATAGCAGCATTGATTGCTTCCATCCTCGGAAGTCAACTCGTTTGCTTAAGACGGCCAGCGTTGACGACTCCTCCGTGTCGTCGGCCATTTTTGTTCCGTCCTTAAGCTCCCGTGAGTACTCCTACAAGCAAAATTGTGAAAACCTCAGAACCCTTGAAAAACTTTTTAGCCCCGATACTTTTGAGCTCCACAGCCCCTCAGAGGTCTCGGATCAAGCAACCTGTCTCTTCTGCGACCAACAAGAATTTGATAGTGGGGCAGAGCGCAGCGTGAGGCTCAAGGGTTGTTACGGTAGGTGTGAGAACTAACCGGTGGACCGTACACACGCCAGGGACTACAGGGCCCCAACCACCGGCACGGCCCAAGTGCCCTATTCCGACGTCATGTGGCGTCATGACGTCAGGCGGTTTTTCCTGTACACCACAAAACCCAAAATACACCACTTTTCAAGTCTCCCGCTTGGGGTACAATAAAAACGCAGTCTGTTAATCGTGGGTGTTGTCAACTTGCGACGCCACCTTTGTGGTCTACACCCCGATATACCGCACTGCCGTGAGTCTGACCATCTCGTGGTGGTTCACTCCGGCTATGTACTCCCGCTCCATTCGGATTGGGGGGTGTGTCTCCCTTTTCGTGTTTCCGTGTCGGTCGGTGTCCCTCGGGACCACCGTACGCGCACACCGGACAACTCGGGCAGATCACACGATCACTCGCTCNTTGGCGCAGCTGATCGATCATTCGCACTTCGGCGCAATGATTCCTTCGCGGTGATAACCAATCACTCGCGGCATGGACCGTTGGTGGTTAGCCAACTCAGGTTCTCGGGTCCCGTTCCCCTTAATGCAGTTGCCTCTATGGGCCAACCTACTCAGCTGCCTCCGTGGGCCAGCCTTCTCATGCTTGCTTCAAGGGCTAGCTCCCTTTGTTCCATTTTCCTTTTGGTCCTTCGGAACTGGCACTCGTGCCTACTCGAGCCGCGCTCGTTTCGTTTTCTTCTCCAGCTCGGGGAAAATAACTCCTTTCAGGTAAGAACTGTGCCGTGCAAACGTGTCATAAGACAGTGATTTCGTGAGTACATCAGCAACCATTTGTCCTGTCGGCACGTAAATCAACGCAAGTTTCTCCTGCTTAATTTCGTCCTCGATCCAACGAATCCTGAGCTCAATGTGTTTAGTCCGGCCGTGATGCCGTCCGGGATTCTCAGCGATCTGAATGCAAGACTTGTTGTCTTGTCCGATAAGAAGAGGACCATTCTGAGACTCGCCCATTGCCGTAAGTGTCATAACAAGAAATTTTCCCTCGCAGGTCCCGATCGAGCAAGCATAATATTCAGCTTCGGTAGAGCTCAAATAATGACCGGGCAAGCGACGCGACATCTCGTATACACTCATTCCATTGACGTAGAAATTCACTCCGAATCGGCAAAGCGTTTGTTCCTCAGACATGTAGCTGCTGTCTACGTAGCCATAAACTTGATTCTTTCCAACACGGCAATTAAAACCGGGAGGTGTGTGGTCCGGTCGCGCCTCGTAGCGCCGACCTTCGACATCGTTGTCAATTGTCCATTTGAAATATCGAAAGACCTGCACTGCTGCCTTAAGCATCTTTGCCGAAGGGCTTTGCAGGAAACAAGCGAGGTAAGAAACTACAAATGTTGCCTCGGGGCATGACATGCGCGTAATCCACCGAGCAACACCAATCATGCGTTGGAACAACTCCTTCGATTTGGTATCAACGATTTCTGGCATATCATCTCGAGTAAATTTCACACCTGTTGCCATCGGTGTACTCGAAGCCTTTAAATGCTCCAGACCGAACATCTTGAGCGCCTTCTTGATGTAGGAACTCTGTGAGATCTGTAGATAACTTTTGGTACGATCGTAAGTCAACCACAGCGACATGTAGTCCTCGCCCTTCTCTATCGAATCAAAGCGGGAAAATGTAATGTCCTTGTTGACTCCATCAACCCAAGCGCTAAACTGTTCCCAATCGTTCGTCGTGAACAAGAAATCGTCAACGTGAGTTCCACACTTGATGCGGAAACCGTTTGCAGCCATTGTGTTAAGCACAAACAGACACGGATCTACTACCGTGGGCTTAAGTCCGTGTTTGATAAAGATTTTCACCAAATGTTCGAACCATCGCCTCGGTGCCTGTGCTATGCCATACAACGCTCGCTTTAGTTTCATCACTTTACCGCCGCCTCCGAACTTAGAATGATCGTAATACCCCTTGGGGGGATAGCAGTAAATCACTTCGGACGGTAGAAGCATTGCGTAAAGAAAAGCTCCTTTTACGTCAGCAATCGCAAAGAATTCTCCATTTGCCACTCCCACAGCAAGCAGTATCAGCATAAGCGCTTGTGTCATAACTGGAGAGTGCAGCTGGCGGTAGATGTTCGCGACCTTATGGCTCACCATTCCGTAAACGCCTTCACCACCGAACATGTCGTAAAATTCGGTAGTTGACCCATTTTGAGAATTTGACCCAGAATTTGACTCTGAAACTTTTGCGTCACTTGACCCAGACGCAGTATTGGGATCTTGAATCTTGCTCACGTCGTCAAACGTGAAAGTGTCTGGTTCCTCGTCGATGTAAGCGCTGTCCCAGTCATCCCAAA
>JGI24538J26636_10000382_pt1 | contig 13101 bp, 8 predicted proteins | sample SouAtlMetagenome_FD_26636 | JGI IMG/M metagenome (IMG submission 26636) | reverse complement strand
AATAACACCTTGACAGTCAAAGCCACCACCTATTTGCAATCCAATTTGATAGTGACTGATGGGGTTATCTTGCAAAGCAACCTGTCTGTAAATGATAACATCTATGTGAATAGTAATCTGTATGTAGATGGTACATTGTCATTAAAGAACAATATAAATGTGGATAACAATGCGTATATACAGAATGAGCTGAGTACACAATTGATTTATACGAGTAATATCATTGTTGAGGGAGATGTGCTAAAGGTACCCAACGGATTGGGAATGAGAAGACCATTGCCCACCAATGCTCCGACTGGATCTGTATATTATAACAACGATACCATACGATTCGAAGGATTGCACGATTTGGGAGGTGGTGTGAAGGAGTGGTTGCCTTTTGGAGGAGTGGTTGATATAGATAGAGACACATTCATCACCGCAGAAAACGAACCGAACGATAACACCTTGACATTTTTCACTGGAAGTATAATAGATCCATCTGCGATATTTACATCGGATGTATTATCAATTCATACAAATGTTGTGATAGACAAAAAAATAGAGATAAAACAGAGTGCCACCTTTTCAAATGATGTATTGGTAATTGGTACATTAAGTGTTGGCAATTTAATAACAGACACCTTAACCAATATAAGTGAGGCATCTGATGTGTTGTGTAAGGGAATACTTTCAGTGAACCAGAAGTCGTATTTGAGAAAGGATGTGTATATGTATGAAGACGCTTATGTGGAAAACACTTTATACACAAGCAATTTACAAAGTAGTAACTTAAATGTAGAAGGTTCTATTCTGAAAATACCAACAGGAGCAAATGCGGATAGACCGACAACGAATAACGCACCCACAGGTTCGATATATTATAACAACGACACCATACGATTCGAAGGATTGCATGACTTGGGAGGTGGTGTGAAGGAGTGGTTATCGTTTGGAGGGGTGATAGATATAGACGGTGACACATTCATATCAGCAGAAGTAACACCCAATAACAACACACTATCATTCTTTACGGGCGACAAAGACACACCAGTGACCACATTAACATCCTCTTTGTTGAGTGTTGGTACGGATGTGTACATGGACAACACGTTATCTGTGAACAATCATATATACACACAGGTGCTTCATGCGTCTAATATAGAAACATACAATATTAACATATTATCAGAGTTAGTATTCAACGGAAATTATGTGGTACAAGGTAATTTGGAAGTGGTTGGTAATCTAACGATAAACGATACGACCTTTCCGTTATTTCCGAATACGGACGATGTGTCAAAGGTGTTAGCGGTGAATGATACGAATGACTATCAGTTGATGACACTGTTTCATGAAAACAGAACATGTGAGTTCAAATCGTTATTCGGTGTGTTTGAAACGGGTACTGAATTGGAAGAGATAAGTGGCTTGTTTGATTTTGGTGTTCCTAAATATTGGTTGTCGGGTTGGTCCGGACGATTGTTTGATGGTGTGGACTACATGGACGGGCAAGGAGTACTGGTACCGGACGGTTCGAATGTGGATATGGACACTATAGAGTTATACGAGAATGTGTCCACCTCCAATATGGATTTCAAAGATTTTATCAACATAAGTATGTACAAAACAAATGGTGAAAGATTGAATAAAATATCAGGAATAGCGGTGAACGATTTTGTGAATCCGAATTACTATTTCTTCTTGGGAACTGTAGATCCGAATCATGACTTTTTCAAGTATAAATTTAAAAACGATTTTGAAACTTTTTACAGTGACTTGCCGAACAAAACATACGGAAGTAATTACGGATATAGAGTAGATGTGGATTCTATTAGGGTGCCTCACAGATCGTTACATTCACCAGGAACAAATATGTTTGTGGTGGAGTTCATAAACACATACGACAATTGTGCTCTTACATACGACACCACAAATAAATTTAACAGAAGTGTAGATGAAGAGACAAGAAGAACAAAATATCATCTTATTACTTCATCGGACACCGAAGATATACAATTGATAGAAGGCAATGGTTTATTTCCACATATAACTTACAGAAAATGGAGAAACTCCTCGAAACCTATATTTTATGAGAAAAAATATCACGAAGATATTGGATGGGGTCAAACACCAAACATAAATGATATATATACAAGACACCACGGTAACGGTAACTTAAAACAATTATATAAATTAACCTACAATTTTATTAAAAATGGTTCATCGAAGATAGATACGGCGTTGTCGGATGCCGATCTAGACACACTTTATGAAAACAATGTGGTAACTATAAATGGTCATAATTTGATGTTGAATTCCAATATAAATCAGAACGACAACTATATACCAGGTAACTATAATTCAATATCTTTTGATAAATTAGCATTTATATAAATTTAATTAAATTATATAAAACTTTTTATATAATTTGGGATTTCATTTTTTAAAATAGCATCGGTTAAATAATAAGCAAATGTTTCATTTGGGTGTTCATTTTTATTCAATTCAGAATAAGAAGTGACATTGTTGTGTTCATTGTACACTTTATGTTTCACATCAGCAATAGATGATGGATTATCCATAAACACGGGTAATGTGTATTCATTGTCATCGGTGTAGATCAACAGGTTGTTGTCTGGGTTTTGTCTAACATTTTCAAAATCTTCGTGTGTGAACAATAATTGTTTAACTTTTAGATTGTAATGATTGAACAATATTTTATGGTAAGGGATTGGATAGTATCTTTGGTAGATGTGTATTTTTTCATGGACAAGAAGGTTCGTGCGTTCTGATNGAGGTAAAGTAAAATACAGGTTTGGAAAAAAGATGGTATCGCCGTGGGTATGTGGATAATTGTTTTCTATGTTGTATTTGTTATGAAAGAATTTAATTTTCCAAGGAAGAGAATACAATCGATTAAACGTATAGAGTATTAAATTAGTTGTAAGAAGATCGTATTTTAGCAATGAATATTCGTACAAAGTCGGGGAATATAAAAACTTTGAATTAATTAAATTTTGTCTTAACATTTTATTTTTTTGGTTGAGGGAGTTATTATAGAGAATATATGGTTCCATTTGTTATATAAAATATTTAAGAAAAACATATGAGGTGTTTACAAAATGTCATCAACACCTAATGAAGAATATAGTTTGGAAATAAAAACTGTTCAATCGTCAACTATTAAAGTATTGGTTGAAGCGTTAAAAGAGATTTTGACAGATACGGTTATTGAGATTAACGAAGAATTCATTAAGATATGTACTATGGACAGTTCACATATCATTTTGATTCATTTAAAATTGGATGCTGACAAATTCGAATACTATCATTGTGAAGGAAAGAAATTGATTGGTGTGAATATTTTAAATTTAAATAAAATCATAAGAACGATAAATAACAATGACACATTGACATTGTATATGTACAAAAATGATTGTAATCACTTGTGTATAAAACTGGAGAACGCCGAAAAGAACACTAGGAGAATCACTAAATTGAATCTTTTGGACTTGGAAAACACAAATTTTGAAATACCCTCCGCTATTTTTAATTCGGTGATCACATTACCCTCCAATGATTTTCAAAAGATATGCAGGGATATTAACAATCTATCAGAATATGTCGAGATTAAGAACATCAACAATCAGTTAATATTCGATTGTCTTGGTGATTTCTGTAGTCAAGAAATTATCATTAGCGACAGTGATCAAAACGTAATGGACAATTCGCAGGAGATCTTCCAGGGAGTGTACAATGTTAAATATCTGGTGTTGTTCACCAAGTGCACTAATCTTTCAAATACAGTAGAACTTTACTTGAAAAACGATTACCCTCTCATTATTCAATATACAGTGGGGTCGTTAGGATCGGTCAAATTGTGTTTAGCACCCCAACAGGAATAACTTAAAAATTGTTGAATAAACATTCACCATGATACACATCAGGAATATTGTACAATTCAATATTTTTGTGAACATCCTCAATGGAATTAATCCAAATCTTGCAAATACAAAAGTTCTTTTTTGGACTAATAGACAACCCGTTAATCAAATGTGGATTGTTCATATACAATGTGTCCGTCATTAAATGTACGAGTATTTTTTCCATAAAAACCGATGCGTTCGTCTTTAATATCTTAATGGACATATAACTCATTTTCGTATTTTCATTATCATCCCATTTTGGAAAAATATTTGTTTTCATAAAGAAAAACATACCGACCGATAGTTTTTCTTTGATGACATTGAAAATAGTCCAAAAATCAACAACATTATCAATAGATACTAGTTTTTCGTAACTTTCTCTATTCCAATTTGTGTCCATGAAATCATGAAAATAAATAACCCATTCATTGGTTAAGTTATAATTGTCCATTAATTATTTAATAACATCAATATCTTTAAATGTAATTTCGTCCAACTCATTGTTTGTACATATAACATCTTCACCAATATCCTTTTTTAACAAAACACAGATATGATTCGCGGTTAGTTGAAAGTCCGTCATCGTTTTGTACATTTTCTTGAAGATACAATTATCAACGGTTATGGAAAGACAGTCAATTTTCTTGAAATCAGAGGTGATTTTTTTCAATGAGTTGTTTGAAACAAAGTATAACACTTTCCTTTTGAACACGACAAGACTTTCATAAAAAAGCATATCATTGTCAGATATGTTATTTGTATGTAGATCGTACCCGAAGATGGCGTGGTTGATGGTTAGATATAAGAACGGGATAAAGACACACGAGTATGTCTTTTTGAAAGGATCGGACAAATCGTGAACAACTGTGTATATGATGACATTATCGAAAAGATCACATAGTTTATTTGTTGTATAATTGTACATGTTATCAAAGATCACAGATGATGATAAAAATTGATTAATTATACTGGTGTACATCGAGACTTTTAGTTTAAACTTAAAATCGGTTTATCATTTAAATAATTTAATCAAATTATTTAAATATAAATATAAAAATGAAAGTTCCGCAGAAAATTATGACCGTGTTGAACACGAATCCTTCCCACCAATATCTAGATTCGCTGAAAATAGATGTTTTAAAAACGGTATTATTGGAGGCTGATAAAGTATATTACAAAGAGGACGAGGGAACGGCGATAAACAGTATTTTGTATCTGTCGGACGAATCTTACGATGTGATCAAGGACTTTGTAGATTCCAAAGATCCTGATTTTGTCAAAAACAATATAGGACACGATAATATGAAAAACATCAGCACAAAGGTTAAATTACCTGTTCATATGGGAAGTATGGATAAAAAGAAAATAATCAACAAATCTTTGAAAAATGTTGTTGTTACTGATAAGTTGGATGGTGTATCGTGTTTGATACATCAAAAACCCAACAAGATACCTAAACTGTATACCAGAGGGAACGGTGAGTATGGTAGGGACATATCGTATCTGATGAAACATTTCAATCATATTGATTATGAGGATAAGAACGAGTTCATGCTTCGTGGGGAGTTGTTGTTGAAGAAGGACATCTTTGAAAAGTATCGTTGCGATGAGTCGAATCCTAGAAACACGGTTGCGGGATTTGTGAATTCCAAACTACCAGACAACAGATTCAAGAACCACATAGATTTTGTGGTGTATGAGGTCATTAATCCCAATGGTTTGAAACCGGATGAACAGTTCAAACTGTTAAAAAACACAAAGTATAAAGTGGTTCACAACGAATTCGTGGAAGAGTTGGATCAGACAACCGTAAGTAACATTTTGAACAAACGAAAAAAAGATTCCGAATACGAGATTGACGGTATCATTGTGGCAGAGAATGTGAAATACGAGAATGTGAAATCGGGTAATCCTAAACACGCTTTCGCTTATAAAGAAAACAACTATCAAGTGTTGACGGAAGTGAAAAAGGTTGAATGGAATGTGTCCAAAGATGGATATTTGAAGCCGTTGGTATACTTCGAACCGAAGATGATCAACAATGTAAAGATAGAGAAGGCGACGGGTCATAACGCCAAGTTCATAGTGTCAAACAAGATAGGAAAGGGTAGTATTATTGTAATAGAACGGAGTGGGGATGTGATTCCCAAGATTGTATCTGTGGACACTCCAGCCGAACCGGATATGCCCGAAAGAAAATACGTGTGGAACGATACCAACACGGATATTATGGTTGGACAAAACGAAGATACGGACGACGCAAACGATGTAAAGAGAAAACAGTTCGAGTTCTTGCTGACCACACTGAAGTTTGATCATCTGGGAAAAGGAGTGATAGCCAAATTATATAAAAGTAAAATAGATTCGTTGGTGAAATTGTATTCTCTGTCCAAGGACGACATTTTGAAAATCGAAGGTTTCAAAGAAAAGAGCGCGGACAATTTATATAAAAGTATTCAGAAAAGACGAAAGGAATTGACTATGCTGGATTATATGGTAGCGTCCAATATATTTGGACGCGGATTGGGTGAGAAGAATTTGTTCAAAATAATAGAAAAGTATCCGATCAATTCATCGTTTACGGTGGATGATATAGTCGCCATCGATGGTATTGGAACTATATATGCTAAAAAATACACAGACGCCTTGCCCAAATTCAAACAGTTCTTGGTAATAAACAAGTTGGATGATTTTTCAAAGAAACAGGAAACCGTTGTAGAAAATAACGATATGAAAGATTTACATGTTGTATTCACAGGATTCCGTGATAAACAACTCGAAGAGTGTGTGAACAAAAAGGGTGGAAAGATAGCCACATCCATATCGAACAAAATCACACATTTGGTGTGTAAAGGAATAAACGAAGAAAATTCCAAACAGAAGAAAGCGAAGGGGATGGGTATCAAAATATTAACAAGAACCGAATTCGAAAACAAATATTGTTAGAAAATAAAAATGATTGAATTTAATAATTTATTGATCGTGTTGTTGTTGGGTATAATTGTGTTACTTTTTATCAAATCTGAAAGGAAATGTGCATGTGAAAACTTTACCACCTTAGAAGACGAAATGAACATGAACGAAAGTCAAAAGGTGATGAATGCCTGTAATTTCTCTTTGGAATGTTGTCCGTCTATGTATTCCAATGACAAAGGGTGTATGTGTATGGATAAAGAACAAGAGGAAGTTCTTCAAACAAGAGGGTATAACAGAACCAATGTAGATGGGTTCGGGTATTGAAAAAAAATTGAACAAAATGTTTGTGATTCCTAACACGATTCCTTAAGTTCTAAAATGGAAAATACATGCGCTATATGTCTTGAAAACATACCATACGGTGGAACAACTACATCGTGTGGTCATCTGTATCATAACTATTGTTTGAGGAAATGGGTTACATGTAGTGGTGGTAACAATGGTTGTCCGTTGTGCCGTAACGCGATGGGAGATAGTCGATATATGATAAAAAAGATAAACGAGAATAGTAAAAATCAAATTGTACATTTAATGAAAGAATCTGTCAAGCAATATTTAATTAATTAGTCTCCTAAATGTAGAGATGTGCGATGGAAGGATTGATTTCGTCTTTGTTGTTAACCAAATATTTGTCAATTAACGACTTGTCGATCACGATGTTCTTGTTACAAGTTTCAGACAACAGACACTCTAAATTGACATTGCTAATGATACATTCTATAGAGCGCTTAAGATTTCTCACTCCCGCTTCGGATGTTGTTTTATCGATGATATAAGTAATATCATCGTTTGTAATCGTAATATTGTGAATATCGAAATCTTTTTTGATGTGTGGGATAAGATGGTTTTTGGTAATTTCTAGTTTATCGTAAACATTGTAATCTTTGGTGTGAATGGTGATCATTCTGTCTTTAAGGATTGGATCAATAAGATTGTTGTCGTTGTATGTAAAGATTATCAGACATTTGGACAGATCGAACTCAATATCAGAGAAGTATTTGTCTTGGAACGAGTTGTTTTGCGATGGGTCGGTTAGATGAATCAAGACATTGATAATGTCTTGACCTCTTGCTGACATGCTCACTTTGTCTAATTCGTCAAAGTACAACACAGGGTTCATGTATTTGTTTTTCATAAGCACATCAACAATCTTGCCACAACAAGAGCCTTCGTATGTGTATGAGTGACCGTCTAGATACGAACTGTCGTTCGCACCTCCCAACGGAATAAACGCGAAGGGTAGATTCAGCGCTTCACATACTCCGTTCTTAATCAATGTGGTTTTACCTACACCCGGGTTACCGTGAATACCGATAACATTTCCTTTGGACGAGGGATTCGATACCCATTGAGCGACGATTCTGACGATTTGATCTTTCGCATCTAGATGTCCGTAAACCTCGTTGTTGAGAGTGTCTTTTGTGTTTACAAGGAATTGTTTGATATCTTTAGGGTTGCTTTCGTGTGATACGGGCATATTCACATATTTACCGAAGGGAATTTTACAAAGATTGGTAATCCAGTTGTGCAATTTGTGATATTCGCCACTAGAGTTGTCTTCCATATTCGAAAGGATGTCGTGTTTTTGAAGGGCGATGTTTTTTATGTAATCACTTATATCCGACGAAAGAATCTGGAACTTAATAGGTATGTTCGATTGTTCACATGAAACAATATTTTTGTAAATATTTTTGAAATGTTGTTGGTCTACTTCTGATAATTTGTTAAAGTATTGATCTTCTTCTGTGGTCAGGTTATCAACAAGTTCATACGAATTATTAATTTTCTTATTCAGTTTGCTGTTGATTAGATCAACTATATCGATAATACCCGGATGATTTGTTTCATCATTTTGGTCTTCATCGTTGTTTTCTACATCATCTTCATCATCATCATCTTCTACTTCATCATCATTTTCATAATACTCCCTATCGTATTCGTTTTCATCCAAGCCTATATCGGAATCGGTATCAGATTCGTTTGAGTCGAAATCGTCTTTTTCCTTTTCCAAATCAATTATATCACAATTTATCAGATTCAATTTCCTTTTTTTATTGTCGTTAATAAGTTCATTGAAATCTTCTTCACATGTTTGAGTTTCTTTGTTCATAACTAACATATTTTCCTTGACTATATTATAAATCCTCTGATGATTGCGTGTAATAGGGACAGGAATCATTGAAAAATATGATGATAATGGTGTGTTTGAAAAGTTAAGAATTAAAATGAATCAATTTTTAAAAATTGATATTTTATTTAAAAACAAAAAAAAGAAAAATATTATAGTAATCTAAACAATAATGTCTATATATAAAGAGCTATCTTTTGAAAATGACATTGAGACAATAAAGGCAATTCAATTCACTATAATGAGTCCTGATGAGATTGAAAAAAAGTCTGTTTGTGAAATAGTGTCTACAGACACTTATTCTGGAAACGATCCAATTATAGGAGGATTGTTTGACAGTCGCATGGGAGTTATTGAGAACGATAAAATATGTAAAACTTGTAATCAAAAGAACACCTTTTGTCCGGGACATTTTGGTCATATCAAGTTGGCGAAGCCGGTGTTTTACATTCAGTTCTTCGACATTGTGAGGAAAATCATGAAGTGTGTGTGTTTCAGATGTTCGCGATTGTTAATGGATCCGGAGAATCCGTTGTTACAAAAGATGATTAACAAGAAGTTTTCCAGACAAAAACGATTTGAGTTTGTGTATAAGTGTTGTTCGAAGATTAAGCGATGTGGTCAAGAGAACAAATATGGTTGTGGGGCGAAGTTGCCTCATAAGACTATCAAAGAAAATATTGGCAAAATCATTATGGAATGGAAGGAAGACGATATTGTCAAGAAAAATATATACAACGCAGAAGACATTTTGCTCATATTGAAACGCATCACCAACGATGACGCGAACATCCTCGGATTTCCTCATACTATAAACAGACCAGAAAATCTAATTTGTCAAACATTTTCAGTACCTCCTCCGAGTGTACGACCGAGTGTTCGCAACGACACGGGCCAGCGGTGCGAGGATGATTTGACGCACAAATTGTGTGACATTATTAAGACAAACAACACTTTGAAACAAAAGATAGATAGGGATTCGACTAATCCGGATCAGATTGATTATTGGTACATATTGCTGCAGTTTCATATTGCGACTTTTGTGGACAATCAGTTGCCTGGTATTCCTCCGGCGAAACAAAGGACGGGTCGTCCGTTGAGGTCGTTGACGGAACGATTGAAGTCCAAGGAGGGTCGGATCAGAGGCAATCTGATGGGGAAGCGTGTGGATTTCTCGGCGAGAAGTGTGATTACGCCCGATCCGAATATTGACATAGACGAGTTGGGTGTACCGATAAAGATTGCGATGAATCTCACATTCCCCGAGATTGTGAACGAGTACAATATAGACGAGATGTATAAATTGGTTCATAATGGCAACGACACATACCCTGGTGCGAAATACATTAGAAAGAACGACGGAAACGGTTATCGTACCGTTCGATTAAAAAATCTTAAAAAGGAGAATATTGTGTTGAAATACGGTGATATTGTGGACCGTCATCTTAGAAACGGAGATTATGTGCTTTTCAACAGACAGCCGTCTTTGCACAAAATGTCTATGATGGCACACAAGGTGCGTGTGATGCAATACGAGACTTTCCGTTTGAATGTGTGCTGTACACCCAGTTACAATGCGGATTATGATGGTGATGAGATGAACATGCATGTTCCGCAATCGAAACAGACCGAATACGAACTGATGTCTTTGGCGTCTGTGCCCACACAAATCATTTCCCCAAGAGAGTCGTCACCGATTATATCGGTGGTGCAGGACATTGTAGTGGGGTTGTATCGTATATCGAAGGACAATGTCTTTGTGAACAACAAGCAATTCTTCAACATTTTGGCGGGGAACTCTAAGTTCACGGGAACTCACATTTCTCCATCATTACAGATTAACGGCGCATACATTTGGAAGGGTAGGGAGCTTCTTTCGAGTGTGCTGAATCCGTTGATTAATCTTAAGGCGGGAAAGGGAGTCGTGATCAAGAACGGTGTAATCATATCGGGGGTGGTAGATAAGAGATTGTACCAAGAGATGACTTATGGACTTATCCAGTATGTGTATAACGAATTGGGTGCGGATGAGTGTAAGGCGTTGTTTGATAACACACAGCGCCTGATTTGTGATTGGTTGGTGTATAATGGTTTTAGTGTTGGTATATCGGATCTGATTGTGAACGAGAACACACAAGATAAGCTGAAAGATGTGGTGAAGGATTTGAAGGTGGAGGTGTATGATATAATTAGAAGTATTCATATGAACACTTTTGAGAACAGTTCGATTATGAATAATCTGGAACATTTTGAGAATTTGATCAATCAAAAATTGGATAAAGCGACCAAGATGATTAATAACATTGGCACAGAGAATATTAACGATAAGGATAACCGAATGATGAATATGATAAATTCCAAGAGTAAGGGTAATCCTATCAATGTGTCACAGATGATGGGGTCAGTGGGTCAACAGTCGGTGGAGGGTAAGCGTATTATGTATGGTTTTGATAGCCGCACATTGCCTCATTTTACCAAATACGACGATGGTCCTGAAAGTCGTGGATTTGTGGAGAATTCGTTCATTAAGGGTCTTACCGCCCAAGAGTTCTTCTTCCACGCCATGGGTGGTCGTGAGGGTTTGATTGATACGGCTGTGAAATCGGTTATTGGCGAAACGGAAATTATCATTATTGAAAACGAAAAGGTTAAGACAACTACCATTGGTGAATGGATTGACAATCATCTTGAAAAGAACAAAGAACAAATCCAACATTTCCCAGAGGACCGTAATATGGAGTTTTTAGAGTTGCCTTCCAAGTCGGTATACATTCCAACAGGAGACGATAAGGGAGTGGTGACTTGGGGCGAGTTGACAGCGGTGACTCGTCACGATCCCGGTAATCGTGTGTTTAGGGTGACTACAAAGAGCGGTAGAATTACGACAGTTGCTGACTCTGAATCGTTGTTAATTTGGAACGAAGAAACAAGAGAATTCAAAAAAATGCAGAGTGAGCTTGTGCAAATCGGTGATTGTGTGCCTACCACGGAAAAACTAGCACCACCGCCTGTTATCGCAGAGTATGTGGATATGTGTGAATATTTTCCCAAGACAGAATACATCCACGGTACCGATTTTAATAAAGCGGTAACCCTGATGAATGATGCACAAGGAGACAGCTTCCACATTCCCCGAGGATGGTGGACTGATAACAACGGTAAGACATTCACTTTACCTTACACGAAAAAAGCGAGTTTGACGCGTATGACATCGGGACGATCAAGCGATGATAATATTAAGGACGGTTACATCTATCCTTATGGGGCGAGACGCAATGTGAGTGCGATGGCGGACAAGTTCAAGTTGGATCGTGACAACGGGCGATTTGTAGGCTTGTTCTTGGCGGACGGAAACGCTTGTGTAGACAGTGGTAAAGTTGCAATATGTAAGAATGACGAGAAAGTGCAAGCGTTTGTGCGTGATTGGTTTGATAAACACGGCATGAAACACAAGACATACAGTAGGAAGATTGAAAACGATAAACTAACAGGTGTTACAACCACAATCCAAGGCTATTCCACTCTGATGGCGAGATTCTTCGATAAGTTTGTGGGTAAAGGATCGGCGAACAAGCGTATTCCTGAAGTGGCGTTCGTCGCACCGGACGAGTTTGTGCTGGGACTTATTGAAGGATATTTGACGGGGGATGGTCATGTTACTGCAAGATTAGATGCTATTGAAGTATGTTCGGCATCAAAACAGATGATAATGGGATTTGCGTTATTAATGAATAGATACGGCGTGTTTTCTAAAACAAGCATTGTAAATTTGAAAAGTAATAATTTTGAAACACCTGATATTAAAACATCATATAGATTGCGTATTTCCAATAAATGGGTGACTAAATTGTCACAGACGATCGAATTGTTCATAGATAACAAGCAAGAGCGATTGGTTCAAATGAAAGACAAAGTTGGAACAGGAAAATATGAAACAGCGGAGAATATGATAGTAGATCCTATTGTAAATATTGAAATTTTAGGGGTGGAAGATTATCCAAAACTGTATGATGTGACTGTCCCAAGTACCCTCAATTTCATTACGATGAATGGTGTTAACCATCGTGATACTAGCGAAACCGGGTATAT
>JGI24538J26636_10000381_pt1 | contig 13125 bp, 13 predicted proteins | sample SouAtlMetagenome_FD_26636 | JGI IMG/M metagenome (IMG submission 26636) | reverse complement strand
GATCTGTTTATCGATGGTAATCTTCGAGGGCAAACACCACTGACCACTGAGGTGTTAGAGACCGGATCCGAATTTATATTCAAATCCACCGGATATAAGTCGTTGAGTGGCTCGGTAAGTATAAAAGCTGGTACAGCATCGGAGTATAAAGCTGTTGAGTTAATCGTATCTGATGGCATTCTAAACATCGTCAGTACCCCAAGTGAAGCCAATGTTACTTTGGATGGTAAGTTTTTAGGGCTCACGCCTATGACAGCTGATGTTTCACCTTTTGCAGAGCACACTGTTGAGTTGTATCGCGAAGGTTACTTAAAAAATACTCAAAAAGTCAGTATTGATCCTGAGCAGACGTTTGAGGTTCGTGCCAAGCTGAGAGCCAACATAGGCTACATCGCAATTAANGTGAATCCGAAAGATGCACTATTAATGGTCGACAATCGTCCAGTAGGTGCAGGTAGCCAGGTACTGACTTTGCCCGCTAAGCCACACTTACTGAAAATATCTAAACCCGGTTATCAGTCTAAAGATGTTGAAATCATACCAAGGCCAGACCAGGAACAGTCACTGAGTATAGAGTTACTGACTGTGCAACAAGCCTATTGGGCATCGCGACCCAATTTCATTCAAAGTCCTGTTGAATCAGAGTTAAAACTATTTCGGCCCAACAACGCTAACTTTTCTCTTGGGGCACCACGCAGGCAGCCTGGACGAAGAGCTAATGAAGTCGAGCGGTCGGTAATACTCAACAGGCCGTTCTACTTAGCAACGAAAGAAATTAGTAACAACCAATTTAGACGCTGGAAAAGTCAGCATAGCTCATCAGCAATTAAGGGGATCAGCCTTGACATGGCGGTTCAACCGGTCGTCAAGGTCAGCTGGGAAGATGCTGCCTTATTTTGCAACTGGCTAAGCGGCAAGAGCGGTCTATCTCCTTTTTACCAGATCGAAAATGGCTCCGTTGCAGGAGTTGATTGGCAATCTAATGGCTACCGTCTTCCAACTGAAGCAGAGTGGGCGTGGGCGGCTAAAGTCGATTATCAAGGGCTAGTCACTCAGTTCCCATGGAAGAATAACCTCTATCCGCCGATGGAGGCTATAGACAACTATGCGGATTCCTCAGCCAAGTATCTACTGCCCTTTACCATTGCTCAGTACACGGACGGTCATGCGGTATCAGCTGCAGTGGGTAGCTTCGAGCCAAATAGCAAAGGGCTTTATAATATGGGGGGCAATGTTTCTGAATGGACCAATGATTACTACGACATTCAAATTCATCGAGGAGCCCCGATGATTGATCCTACAGGACCACTATCAGGCAATCGCCATGTTATTCGCGGCGCTAGTTGGTCTTTGGGCTCACGCTCCGAACTGCGCCTGAGCTTTCGCGATGCTGGCTATGAAGGTCGACTCGATGTAGGCTTCAGAATAGCTCGTTACGTCGACAACCCTGGAGTAGTGCCGTGAGATTATTTTTTATTTTGCTACTTTTTCCTTTAGTGGTCATTGCTCAAGTAGCACCTGACAGACTCGATGTCACCGAGAGTCCTTCGGCGCAATCTCTGGAGCAAGACTCGCCCGCCGAAGATGCCTCCTTATCTGATCAAAGCGAGCAACAAAAACTATCACCACCAAAGCAAGATGACGATTTTACCCCCAGCGAGGAAATTTCTGAGGATTTCCCAGTATCAATTCCGTATGACATTTAAATGATTTGAGGGCGCAGCTAATGAGTAATCCAAACAACCGCACTACTAATGAAATGTTCTTCCAGTTAGTCGCCTTGCTGCTATCTATTATCATTGTTCACACTATCTATGTGACTGTAGTGCGACCCAATGCCGAAAATACCATTAAGCGACATGCTGAAATGGCCGCAGCTGGTGAACAATATGAAGTGCCACGCTCGTTCTTTATCGTGGTTAAAGATTTAGAGCAGGAGTCTTGTTTTATACTCATGTTCTGGGCCCTATCTATTATGGGCTATAAAACTCGAACCGCCATTCGAGAAACATCCATGCTCGATCTACCCCTGATCAACATTACTGAGGGATCTAAAGTTCTCCCCGAGGATGCAGGTCAAATTGCTAGGCCACTGCAGTCTCTCCCGGAAATACAACGTGGCTTGCTGTTACCGCGTGCCCTACAGACGGCTCTATCGCGTTTTGAGGTGACCAACAATGTTCAATTTGCAGCTGAGGCCATCGATGGTGTCTGTAATACTGAAAATGATCGCCTCGATTCTGAGTTATCTATGGTGCGCTATATTACCTGGGCTATTCCCTCCATCGGCTTTATTGGCACCGTAAGAGGCATTGGCGCCGCTCTAGGTCAAGCTCATGAGGCAATGCAGGGTAATATTGCCGGTGTCACCAGCAGCCTTGGCGTGGCGTTCAACTCTACCTTTGTAGCGCTTCTCATCAGCATGTTGGTTATGTTCTTTATGCATCAGTTACAACTGACCCAAGAACGATTAGTCCTTGATTCACATGCCTATTGTGAAAATAAGTTACTTCGTTTCTTGAAAGCTAAGTCATAGTCACTGTGACCATGACAACGGCAGTTTTAGATATTAATGATCAATTACTACTGATCACCACAGACCTTGAGCAGTCCTATAGTGAATGTGGCTTTGCACAGTTATCCAATAAGGGGATTACCTGCGGCGCAGATGCCTATGCCATGCATTGGCAGGTACCTCAATCGAGCTTTAATGATTACTGGAGACGTTTAAACCAGCTACCCCTGCCCCATAAACAGCAATGGGCTCGGCATAATGCAGATATAGCCTTTGCCCAACTTCAACAAATGCTTCTCGCAGCAGGCTCTCCTGAACGGGTTATTTTGAGTGTCCCTGGGAGTTTTAGCGATTCTCAGCTGGCACTATTAGTGGGTTTGTTAAATGCCACTTCAAGTACATTATTGGGNGTTATAGACAGCGGATTAATGGCTGCCTTATCACTCAAAGAAGATAGCTGGGTAGTAGAGTTACAATTACATCAAACAGTACTGAGTTTGGTGCACTTCGAACATAGTGATGGTCAGATTAAGCTTATAGTCGACCAACAAGAAATTATTCCAGATCTAGGTATTCTGCAGATTCATAATACCGTTGCCAACCATATTAGCGATCGGTTTATAAAAGATTACCGCTATGATCCCCTGCATCACTCTGCTGGTGAGCAGGCTATTTACACTCAAATGGCAGATTGGCTGTCAGATATAGTCATTCATAACGAAACCCTTATCGTGCTCAATACCCCCAGTGGTGACTTGTCACTGACGGTACACAAAGACGAAATTGCCGGCTTACTCCAACGTCGTCTTGACCATCTAAAGAGAGTGCTTAGCCCGCAGTCAGTAACGAACATCGCCTTTACCGAGAGCGCGACCCTAATACCCCTCCTCGTCCCTGATTATGCTGACAACGACAATATTCAGCGTGTTGATGCCGCTGCCGCCTGTTTGAAAATCGCAGAACGCATTTTCCCTGAAAGCGCAGAATCGATTAGAGTTTCTTCACTGCAAATACCCTCATCATCGGTACCTGAAAAAGTCCTCGGCGCCCAATCCAGAAATACCATTGCGACCCATCTCTTGTATAAGGGGCAGGCATGGAGTTTAGATGAGCCGTTAAGTATAACTATTAGAGATGGCCAGTTGCGGCTATCAAATGATGTTAATAAAGCTGCCGCTGTGTGCTTGAAAATTAGCGATAATTCGCTGCGAATACTCTACCAACAAAACAGTTGCAGAGTGGTATTGCCGACTAAATGTAGCCTTGGCGAAACACTTATTGTGGGTGAGCATTCGCTAACCCTCATAGAGGTCATTCATGGTTAAAAAGCGACGAAATATAGCATTTAGTTTGTCATTCCTAGACATCATGGCCTGTGGCTTTGGTGCGGTAACCTTGCTTTTTTTAATTCTGCGGCATAATGCTAATGAAATACCGATTGCTGATGAGCGTCTCTCCTCCGAAATCAGTCTCCTTCAACAAGATATTGAGCAAGCAGAACAAGATAAGGTCAANGCTCTCAATAGTCTTGAAAAAATCGAACTTACGCTTGTCAAAACTCAGGGATTATCCAAACGTGTTATTACCGAACTTGCGGAGAAAGAAAAAAGTATCCAAGAAGACCCCAACAACATCGATATATTGCGTCGGCAGGTCAAACAGCTAGAAGACGAAACGTCTCAAATTGAGGAGGTGGAATTCGGTGATAAAGTCCGCGAGTTTGTGGGTGACGGAAATCGACAATATCTAACGGGTCTAACCCTTGGTGGAGAAAGGGTGTTAATTTTAATTGATGGCTCTGCCAGCATGCTCGCAGATACAGTGGTTAATACACTTAGACGCCGGAATATGGATGATCCGCAAAAACAACAATCTGCCAAATGGCAATGGTCACTACGCACCCTAGAATGGCTACTTGCACAGCTACCGCCCAGTAGTAGATTTCAGGTGTACGTCTTCAACAACGAGACTCGTACAATGTTAGCTGGTACTGAGGGCGAATGGTTGGATGCTTCGGATTCGCTAGCACTAGAGAGGGTCATGGCGAGTGCTGGAAAATATGTACCCTCAGCAGGAACTAGTCTGTCCAAAGCAATAGGTAGTATCTCCGACTTTGATTCAAAGCCTGATAATCTGTTTATTTTAACCGATGGTTTGCCAACACTGGGAGAGTCGGCACCTAAAAAATATATGGTCACTGGCAAACAGCGACGAAACCACTTCGAGGCTGCAATTTCTAAGCTCCCCAGAGGCATACCAGTAAATACCATTTTNTTTCCAATGGAGGGCGACCCAGAAGCTGCCGCACTATTCTGGCAATTAGCGCTCGACACTAGAGGTGCATTTATCGCACCTTCCAGGGACTGGCCATGATCACTAATCTAATCGAAGTTGGGTGCCCATGAAAAAACAACGGCGGCAACAGCAAGAAGCGAGCATCTCATTTTTAGATGTTATTAGCTGTGGATTCGGCGCTATTGTGCTGCTACTGATTATTGCCAAAGTGGGCGATCCTGCCATTTTAGAGGATACTGAACGCCAATTAGAGGGCTCTGTTAGAGACTATCAGGAACGTCTGTTTGAGATACGCGGCGAAACGGTGATCCTCGACAAACGTTTAAAATCCCGTAAACAGCAGCTTTCTGATCTGACTGAGCGCATCGCACGGCTGCAAGAAAAGCTCGCCAGTGTTGCCCAGCAATCTAGTCAACTGTCGCAATCACAGGCAATCGAAAAACAAAATTTGCAATTAGTATTACAGGTCTTAACGGAAGAAATGCAACGCCTTTTAGGTCCTGAATTTGAGCAAAATAATCAGTTAGTGGGTGGTATACCTGCAGACAGCGACTATATAATATTTGTCATCGACACTTCTGGCAGTATGCAATCTGCCGCCTGGCCGAAAGTTCAGACAGAAATGCTTAATATTCTTGACGTCTACCCCCAAGTGAAGGGTATTCAAGTACTCAATGATATGGGCCAATTCATGTTTACAGAATTCCAAAATCAATGGATTCCTGACAGTTCCGATATGCGTAAAAAAATAACCACTAAACTTGCAAACTGGGCGCCATTTAGCAACTCAAGTCCAGTAGANGGCATTGAGAATGCCATAAAGGTGTTTTATCAAGCCGGTCGAAAAATTAGTATTTATACTCTCGGGGATGATTTTCAAGGTAACTCGATTCAGCGAGTCATCAAAGTTATTGATCGCCTCAACAAAGCCAATCAAAATGAGGATAGACTAGTACGCATTCATGCGATTGGATTCCCAGTGCACCTTCGGCCTGGGGTTAACCCAAATCAATCGGCAATGCGCTTTGCGGCACTAATGCGTGAATTAAGCTATAACAATGGCGGCACTTTTATTGGTTTAAATAGTTTGGAATAAAATTTTGTCTAGACTAAAGGTGACTATGATGAAAATTAAAAAAATATTTAACATCGGTTGTTTGTTTGTAGGTTTGCTGTTTCTTGCAAGTTGCAGCTCTACTGCGACAGTGGAAATCGACACTAGCTTCCCAGCAGTTCTGGCCAAGCCCGGAGTATTAAGTGCTGTTATTATTTTCGATGATGAATTTGCGAGCTACGTTGGAAAGCCAAATGAAAATACTTCAGTCAGTATTGGAAAAGCACAGGTTAATCTTCTAAAAAATGCGTTTTCTGGTCTGTTTTCANCTATCGAGTTTGCATCTTCAATCGACAACCTCAATGCCAACTCTGGAATTATCATCACTCCATCAGTGCGGCAAATACAAGTATCAACACCATCTGAACACTACCTAAACGTTTTTGAGGTGTGGATAAAATATAATCTAAAAATAGAAACTGCCGATGGCCGATTAATCGTTAATTGGTTTATGCCTGCCTACGGCAAAACACCCGATGTATTCATGTCGTCAAAAGAAAGGGCTATCGAGCAAGCGACCATCATTGCTTTGCGCGATGCAGGTGCTAAATTACTGCTAGATTTCTATCGTATTCCAGCCTTAAACCAATGGATAACGGAACAACAGAAAAGGGCTGAATCATAATGAGGGCCTATAAATTATTATCTCAATGGCTTTGCCTAGTGCCTCTTCTAATCGGGTGCGCAGCGACTACAACAATCGATGAATTCAGACCCACAAATCAACCTATCTTTATTGCCGAGAATGAAAAAGTAGTGCTCTTAGGCCGCAGAGATTCCGGCCATTATGAAACAGACCGTGAGTTTATTAGTTGTGTAACCAATAAAGTTAACTCAGCGGACATCAATGTTGTACCTGAACAAATATTTATAGATGCCATTTATCCTTGGTTTGAACCGCGCACTGCTCCCAAAGGGCTACCGCGACTAAAGAGATTAATGCAGGATCCCACAGTCAGAGAAAAAGTCGAAAATTTACGCATTCGCTATCTAGTGTGGCTGGATGGCTCCACTGAAACACTCAGCCAAGGTGGCTCGATGAGTTGCGCAATTGGGCCCGGTGGTGGCGGATGTTTTGGCTTTGCCCAATGGGATAAATTATCGACCTATGAAGCAACGGTTTGGGACCTAAAAGATCTCATCGAAAAAGGACGATTACGCGTAGATTCAGAAGGAACGTCCTATTTGATTGGCGCCGTCGCGCCAATACCGCTTTTAACTCCGGTTAAAAGCGATGCCTGCTCAAGCCTAGGCAATCAACTAAAAACATTTTTTGTAGTGAACTAATGACATTGATACCCGACTTTCTATATTCTCGCCAAAAACTGATGTTTTCATTAGTGTTTATCAGTAGCTTACTTTTCTCTCCTATAGGCTTTTCGAAGGTCACTGGTGCTGATATTTATAAGCAAACTCTAGAAACCACATCAAAATATGAAGATCCCATTCTAGAGAAGTACATTACCGACCTGGGTGAGGAAGTCGTTGCAGTCTCATCAATGAAGGGCGAAAAATTCACCTTTACTCTGCTTGATGCGGAGGATCTAAATGCCTTTGCNACTCGAGATAACTATATCTATGTTAATCGCGGCCTTTTAAATTATGTCAGTAATGAAGCTCAATTGGTTTCAGTGTTGGCACATGAAGTGGCGCACATCACCCGAGGGCACGTGGTGGGTCAAGAAGAAAAGATGACCGGTGCACAAATAATATCGACCATAGCGGCGGTACTTTCGGCAAGCAATGAGGTCTATGAGGCAAGTATGGCATACGCTAACTCGCTCATTCGTGGGCATGGCAGACGCAATGAACTCGAAGCAGATGAGACGGGCGCAGAGTACATGGCAAAGTTAGGTTACGATCCAAAAGAGATGCTATCAATGTTGTCCATAATGAAAGATCAGGAATCAGTCAAAAAGAAGCGTGCGTCGGCAAAAGTTGGCGGTCTCCAAACCTATCATGGGATTTTCTCATCGCACCCGAGAAACGATTCTCGTCTACGCACAGTCGTTGTGAAAGCTAATAATTTAAAGTCCGATGGTGTTCGCGGCAATGGTGCCGAGACCTATCGTCAATTAACCGATGGTCTTATTTGGGGTGTTAACTTTTTGGCCAAAACGCCGCCGCCTGAGCGTTACTCTGACTTGAAACTAAATGTTCGTATCGATTTCGCTAAAGACTGGACGTTAGCGGCAGAGCCAGCGAATAATGGCGTTAGCGCCTCACCTGTAGATCAGCCGGCAGTGCTATCAATGAAGGCTATCCCTCGGACCATACAGAGCCCCGAGGAGTACCTATATAACTATTTAAAGGTTCCAATGCTCGATCAGGGAGAAGTCATTGCGCCCTCAAGACTAAAAGGATTCTCTGGCATTCAGATAGATCCAAATACACAACAGCGCACCAGAATAGCGGTGGTTTACTATAAATTGAACGCTTATATTTTTCAGGGANAGGTGGTTGATGATAGTCAATTTAATAAGTATGACGTTTTATTTTTAGAGGCCATTAATACATTCCGACCTATCTCTCGGGCTGAAATCGCAGGCCAGAAACCAAGAGTGGTTAGCTACATCAAAGCGACGGCAGCAACGACCTATGAAAATTTGGGTAAATCATTGCGTCTAAACAGTGTTGATATCGATACGCTGCGAGTTATCAATGGTCACTATCCGTCCGGAGAGCCTCAAGAAGGCGATTGGATTAAAATATTTAAACAATAAATCACTCTTTAAAATTGACTATCAACAATGGGGAATCCATGGCTCAATCACCACCCTTTCCTAGGACTATCGGTTATATTGCAATTGCCGTGGCGCTCACTGCCGCCATTTTTGGGTATATTCTTAAGTATCAAGGGACGAATGACAGTGACCAAGATTACGCTGTAGATTTAAGCCCCAGCAGCCCAGCACTGCAGCAAAAAGTTATCGACACCCTAAACCAGAAGATCAATGAAGAGGCCGAAGCAAGTGATGAGGACCTGGATTTATCAGGTAATCAGCTGTCCATGGAGATCAAATTATCAGCCTTAATTAGAGCCTCCACTGNAAACATTGACCCTACGGACGAGCAGCTTAATAACTTTTATTCGGACAATAGTAACAATTACACTAGCGATGCTCGTATTGAGTTCTTATATCGAATGTTTAATACCGCAGACTACGGCGGTAATGTGGTAAATATTGCGCNTACAGCGCTCGAGAAAATAACACGTAAAGGTGAATCTTTACTAGATGACCAAAAAGTCGACGACGCCAGTTATCATGTTAACTTTTACACGCAAATTGATGAGGCTTTTGGGATCGGCTTTTCTGACAAGCTAATTGATCTTATCAATCAACAAACGCCTAGCTTACCATGTTGGGATGGCCCTATTAGCGGGCACAATGGTGTCTATCTTGTGTGTATCAAATCCTACCAAAGNGGCGTACTTCCAGAGCTGCTAGACATAAAAGACCGAGTGATAAACGACTGGCGGCTATCGCTTACTAATCAACCTTAAGCCATTAGCTCTTTAAAGAATGTCTTCAGACCAGTGGCGCCTGAGGACTCCCATACCTTTAGCGCCGCTGTACCCACAATTGCCAAGTCGGCAGACCCTCGTAGAGCATCCAGATCANTCTTACTGCTAATGCCGAAGCCAACACCCATAGGAACATTGGTATGCTGACGACAACGCTCGATTAAAGCAATCACATCGTCGCCCATATTGGTTTTTGATCCTGTCACACCTCTTCGTGCAACTACATAGACCATACCCCGGCTCGAGGCGCCAAGTTGTGCCAGACGTTTATCACTGCTGGTAGGGGTCATCAAAATTATCGGCTCTATGCCGGCTTCCTCAGACAACCTATGTAAATTAGCTGACTCCTCTACCGGCAAATCGGGCAAAATATAGCCAACACCACCAGCGTCTTTAAGGCGTTTTACAAACACCTCCTCACCCATTATGAATGCGGTGTTGTAGTAACCCATCATCAAAATTTTGAACGGAAATCGCTCACTGGCCTGCTTCATAAACTCAAAGCATTGATCTACGGTGGTGCCAGACTTGAGCGACTGCTCATTGGCTTTAACGAACAACGGGCCATCCGCACTGGGTTCAGAAAAGGGAAACTGTAGTTCTACCAGATCAACACCCGCATCAGCCATAATTTCTAGGGCTTGCATATTGGCTTCAAAACTCGGGTAGCCACACACAACATGAGCCATGACCAAAATGTCTTTGTCTTTTTTACGCTGCTCAATGTAAGTTTGTAGTCCCATTAGCTTTGCTCTCCTCGATATTGATCAGCTTTACCACCAATAAACGACTTCCACTTGGCATCATCCAGTGCATCGGCAATGGTAAATATATCTTTGTCACCACGACCAGACTGGTTAATCAAAATAACTTCATCCTTGCGCATCGTCGGTGCTTCCGCGATAGCCGTAACAAAGGCATGGGTACTCTCAAGAGCGGGAATAAGCCCTTCGGTACGCATGGTTAACTTCAGCGCCTCTTTCACTTCAACATCCGTGGCCGCCTCAAAGCGAACCTTTCCCTGCTCCCAGAGGTACGCGAAAATAGGGTTGATGCCAATGTAGTCTAATCCCGCCGCCACAGAATGAGTTTCATTCATGTTACCTTCTTTATTTTGCAGAAAGTACGTTTTGTAACCCTGAGCGACCCCAACCGAAGCGTCGTCATACGCTAGACGAGCTGAGTGCATATAAGAGCCAACGCCCTCCCCTCCGGCCTCACAGCCAATTAATTCGACATTTTCATCATCGAAGAAGCCTTGAAATATACCCATGGCATTGGAGCCGCCGCCCACGCAGGCATAAACACGGTCCGGCAACTTTCCAGCCTGCTTTAAAATTTGCTCGCGCGCTTCCATTCCAATNATTGACTGGAACCANCTNACCATTTCCGGAAAAGGGTGCGGCCCACACGCAGTACCTAAAATATAGTGGGTATCAGCCATGTTGGTCACCCAGTCACGCATGCACGCATTAACCGCGTCTTTCAAGGTCTTTTGGCCATCCTCTACAGCAATCACCTCAGCGCCCAGATTCTCCATCCAAAACACATTCGGTCGCTGCCGTGCAACATCCACTTCGCCCATATAAATTTTACAGTCATAACCAAACTTGGCCGCCATGGTCGCGGTAGCAAAACCATGCTGGCCAGCACCAGTCTCTGCAATAACACGCCGCTTTCCCAGACGTTGGCAAAGTAGGCCCTGGCCCATTACATTGTTAATTTTGTGAGAGCCGGTGTGATTGAGATCATCGCGCTTAACATAAATTTGCGCACCGCCCAGCTGCCGCGACAAATTCTCTAAGTGAGTAATGGGAGTTGGACGTCCCGAATAATTTTGCAGCAAGGTGACATAGTCCTGCCAAAATTTGGGATCCGCTTTGCACTCTCTAAAACAGCCCAGTAATTCTTCAATCGTTGCGTGCAAAATTTCTGGCAGAAAAACGCCGCCGTACTCCCCATAGTAGCCCTCGCGACCATCGGAGAAATCGAAAATGTCCATTAAAAACCTCAGCAGATTGAGCTGGTGTATTAAACACCACCCAGATTATTCAGAAAATGCTAGTTCGCTATGGTATCTAAGTCGCTATCAAGGCACAACGTACACTTTGAATACTAAACATAACGACTAGGTGTACGGATTAAAAATATGACCGGTTTACTATCCTTAGTCAGTAAGTGTGTGAAGCCCAGTAATGACAACTAATAGGGCCAGTTATCCACACTTTATTAACTTATTTATCACAGCTAAAATAGCATTAAAATCAAAAAAAACACTACATGTAGTGCATTAATACTTGCAAGACACACAATGTAGGATAAACTCTAACGATTGCCTCAAGGAAGACGCAAACTATTTAAAACCGAAATTTCTCTCCATGTGGGCACCAGATTGGCCCTATGGTAATTTATAGTCACCGCTAAGTGACAAGAACTAAAGGGTAAAAAATGAGCGCTCCAAAACTTAAAGCTATAAAGCCTGTGGCAAAAACTCAAGAGATAGTCATGCAAGACGCATCCTTGGATATCTGGGATAAGAAGTATCGTCTTAAGGACAAAGATTCTAATCCCATCGATGCTGATATTGACGCAACCTACAGACGAGTTGCCAAGGCATTATCCGATGTAGAGGAAGTCGCCAAGAGAGAATTATGGGAAAAGAAATTTGTTTGGGCATTGAAACACGGTGCAATTCCAGCCGGACGAATTATTTCTAATGCCGGCGCTCAAGCCTATAAGCCAGCCACATCAACAATTAACTGTACGGTTTCAGGTATCGTACCTGACTCGATGTTAGGTATTTTGGAACGCAATCTTGAAGCTGGCCTAACCTTGAAGGCAGGTTGTGGTATTGGCTATGAATTTTCTACCCTTCGACCGAAAGGCTTATGTTTCTGGGGCCGGAGCCTATACTTCTGGGCCGCTGTCGTTCATGGATATCTATGACAAAATGTGTTTCACCGTCTCCTCTGCGGGTGGTCGGCGCGGCGCTCAGATGGCTACCTTCGATGTCAGTCACCCCGATGTTTTCGATTTTGTCCGAGCCAAGCGTGAAGATGGCCGCCTGCGTCAGTTTAATCTGTCGTTGCTAATCACCGAAGAGTTCATTGAAGCAGTCAGAGCAGACGGCAATTGGGATCTAACATTCCCGATTAGCAGCAAAGAAATTGATGGTGGCCTGGACTTAAAAGGCGACAATGTCGTTTGGAAGCATTTCCCAACGACTGATGGCTATACGACTAATAAACAAGGTCTAGTTGCTTGTCGTATTTATGAGACTATTAAAGCCCAAAAACTGTGGAATGCAATTATGTCATCCACGTACGACTTTGCAGAGCCCGGCTTTATCCTGATAGATCAGGTCAACAAAAATAACAACAACTGGTTCTGTGAAGATATCCGTGCAACCAATCCTTGTGGAGAGCAGCCATTGCCCCCCTACGGAAGTTGCTTGCTGGGTTCAGTAAATCTGACCAAATTCGTGCGTAATCCATTCACAGAAGAGGCTTTCTTTGACTGGGAGCAGTATGCGGAAGTTATTGAGATCTTCACCCGCATGTTGGACAACGTTGTAGAAATTAATGGCCTTCCTCTTGAGAATCAACGCAAAGAAATTGAATACAAGCGTCGCCATGGTATGGGCTTCTTGGGGCTCGGATCAGCCATTACTATGCT
>JGI24538J26636_10000376_pt1 | contig 13238 bp, 8 predicted proteins | sample SouAtlMetagenome_FD_26636 | JGI IMG/M metagenome (IMG submission 26636) | reverse complement strand
CTTCTGGTTTGCCACAGAGTATTGCAACTGCAGTTGCCAGCGCAAAAGCTGAGTTAGCAGCAGCAGGAAATAAAGGTGTTGTCGTTACAGGATTACCAAGTGTTGCGGCACAAAAAATGGCACTTGTAGCAAATGCAAATAGCGTTGTAATGGATGCTGTTTCTCCAAAAATGACACGACAGGGTAGCGCTTCTCAAGTTGCCGGTGTTATGCAGGGTGTTATTAGCGGAAGTGTGAAAGGATTAATTACAGTGGGAGTTGATCCTGTGTATTCTTTGCCAAACAATGAACAATTTGCTGCAGGATATCAGAAATTAGAAATGTCTTTGGCATTTTCAATGAAGAAAGACGCTACGGCATCTTTAGCACAAATGGTTGCTGCAACCCCTCATTATCTAGAATCTTGGGGAGATGCACAAATCAAAAAAGGTTCTTTTAGTTTAACACAACCTACCATTCGTCCTTTGTTTAATACAAGACAGTTTCAAGACTGTCTGCTTGTATGGACAGCAAACGATGCAGCATATAACGATTACATCAAACAGACTTGGTCTGGGGTGTTGGCAGGAACTTCCTGGAATAAGGCATTAGAAGCAGGTATTGTTACCTCTGATACAAATGTATCAAACGAATCGCTTTCTACAGAAAAGACATCTGTTGATACAAGCGGCTCAAATGCAAGTTTAGACGCTGGTTTAAAACAAGGTGATTTAGAGCTTACATTGTATACAAAAACAAGTTTAGGTGATGGGCAACAGGCTAACAACCCTTGGTTACAAGAAATGCCAGATCCTATTACAAGAGCCACTTGGGATAACTATATAACTGTTTCAAAGGCAGATGCAGCTAGCATGGGTCTTGTTAACGAAAATGTAGCCAATGGTGGTTTAAATGGTAGCTATGTAAATGTTACTATGAATGGTGTTGTGATTCAAAACGTACCCGTTTTAATTCAGCCAGGACAAGCAAAAGGTTCTGTTGGTTTAGCACTTGGTTATGGAAAAACAGCCGCTGTTCAACAAGAAATGCAAACAGGTGTAAATGCCTATGCATTATATAACGATTTCTCATCTGTACAACGTGTTTCTTTAGAGAAAGCATCTGGAATGCATGAATTTGCATGTGTACAGTTGCACAACACGATGATGGGTAGAGATATTATTCGTGAGACAACATTAGAGATATTTAATACCACCAAAGCAAATAGAGATGGTGAGTATGCTTGGAATCCTGTATTAAAGGTTTCTAGAGATCACGAAGAAATTCCAGTAACCTCTCCAGAGGCAGATTTATGGACATCTTTTGATCGCTCTGTTGGGCATCATTTTAATTTATCCATAGACTTAAACGCCTGTACGGGTTGTGGAGCTTGTGTGATTGCATGTCATGCAGAAAACAATGTTCCAGTTGTTGGAAAGCAAGAAATGCGTAAGAGTCGTGATATGCACTGGTTGCGTATCGATAGATATTACTCATCAGAAGAAAGTTTTGATGGAGATGAGTCTAAGAAAATAAACATGTCTGGCCTGGGTGAGTCACTATCTCAATTTGCAGAATTGGAAGATCCATCTGCAAACCCACAGGTAGCATTTCAGCCGGTTATGTGTCAACACTGTAATCATGCTCCATGTGAGACTGTTTGTCCAGTAGCGGCAACCACTCATAGTAGACAAGGTCAAAACCACATGGCGTATAACCGTTGTGTAGGTACTAGATACTGTGCAAACAACTGTCCTTATAAAGTGCGTCGTTTTAACTGGTTCTTATACAATGAGAATGATGAGTTTGACTACCACATGAATAATGATTTAGGTAGAATGGTCCTTAACCCAGATGTGAATGTTCGTTCTAGAGGGGTTATGGAAAAATGTTCTATGTGTATTCAAAAAACACAATTATCAATCCTTGAGGCAAAACGAGATGGGCGTCCAGTAAAAGATGCAGAATTTCAGACAGCTTGTTCTTCAGCATGTGATAAAGGAGCAATGGTCTTTGGAGACATCAATGATCATGATAGTGAAGTATATAAAGAGAAAAAAGATAAGCGAATGTATCACTTGTTAGAAGCCGTTGGAACACAACCTAACGTATTCTATCAGACAAAGGTGAGAAATTCAAAAAAAGCGTAACTAACTAAGAAATAGTATATAAAATATGGCGTCGCATTACGAAGCACCTATTAGAAGACCCTTAGTTATAGGAGATAAGAACTACCACGATGTTACCATCGATGTAGCCGCTCCTGTTGAAGGTAAAGCCAACAAATCATGGTGGATTGTATTCACTATTGCTCTTGTTGCATTTGGATGGGGATTAGGTTGTATTATTTACACCGTATCTACCGGTATTGGAGTTTGGGGATTAAACAAGACCGTAGGTTGGGCTTGGGATATTACCAATTTTGTATGGTGGGTAGGTATTGGTCACGCAGGAACTTTGATTTCTGCAGTACTGTTACTTTTCCGTCAGAAGTGGAGAATGGCAATTAACCGCTCAGCAGAGGCGATGACTATCTTCTCTGTAATACAAGCAGGTTTGTTCCCAATTATACACATGGGACGTCCTTGGCTAGCATACTGGGTACTGCCAATTCCAAATCAATTTGGGTCTTTGTGGGTAAACTTTAACTCTCCTTTGTTGTGGGATGTATTTGCAATTTCTACATATCTTTCTGTATCACTGGTTTTCTGGTGGACAGGACTTTTACCAGATTTTGCCATGATTCGTGATAGAGCAGTAACTCCTTTTACAAAAAAGATTTACGGTATTCTTTCTTTTGGATGGAGTGGACGTGCAAAAGATTGGCAACGCTTTGAAGAGGTATCTCTGGTACTAGCAGGTTTGGCTACACCACTTGTACTTTCTGTACACACCATTGTATCTTTTGATTTTGCTACTTCTGTTATACCTGGATGGCATACTACTATTTTCCCTCCATATTTTGTAGCTGGAGCAATTTTCTCTGGTTTTGCAATGGTAAACACACTTTTGATCATCATGAGAAAGGTGTCTAAACTAGAAGATTACATTACCATTCAGCACATTGAACTCATGAATATTGTTATCATGCTTACAGGTTCTATTGTTGGTGTTGCATACATCACAGAGCTGTTTATTGCATGGTACTCTGGAGTAGAGTACGAACAGTATGCGTTTTTAAATAGAGCTACTGGACCCTACTGGTGGGCCTATTGGGCAATGATGTCTTGTAATGTATTTTCTCCGCAGTTTATGTGGTTTAAAAAATTACGAACAAGTATTATGTTCTCCTTTTTTATCTCTATTGTAGTAAATATAGGAATGTGGTTTGAGCGTTTTGTAATTATTGTTACCTCATTGCATCGTGATTACTTGCCATCTTCTTGGACCATGTTCTCACCAACTTTTGTTGACATAGGTATTTTTATAGGAACCATAGGATTTTTCTTTGTGTTGTTCTTACTATACGCTAGAACCTTCCCTGTAATTGCTCAGGCAGAGGTGAAATCTATCCTAAAGAGTTCTGGGTCAAAATTCAAATCCTTACGTGAAAAGCATGGAGATGATGTAAAACACTATGATGTTGTAGCACCTGGTGCAACCCCAGTAAAATCATCAAAAAGTGGCTATGATCAAGGTAAGTTAAAGACCTTGCTAGCTACACTAGGAAGTTTTGATGCAGCTACTCAAAGCCCTGATGATCTTAAGAAAATTACAGGTGTTGGCCCAGTATTACAAAAGAAATTAAATGCTATGGGATTATTTACTTTTCAGCAGATAAGTAAAATGACCAATCAAGAGTATGATTTATTCGATGAAATTTTAGGCGAGTTACCAGGAAGAGCAAAGCGCGATGACTGGGCAGGACAAGCTTCTAAACTTAAAAACAACTAGTATGGCTTCCAAAGTGATACATGCAATTTATAACGATGATGATATTTTAATGCATGCGGTTAAACAAACGCGCGCAGCTCACTATCATATCGAAGAAGTCTACACACCTTTTCCGGTGCATGGGCTAGATAAAGTAATGGGTCTTGAGCCTACACGTATTGCCATTACGGCTTTTATGTACGGTATTGTAGGACTTGCAGTTGCAATTACAATGATGAATTTCATTATGATTGAAGATTGGCCTCAAGATATTGGAGGTAAGCCAAGTTTTACCTATATCGAAAACATGCCAGCTTTTGTGCCAATAATGTTTGAAATGACTGTGTTTTTCGCAGCCCACTTAATGGTAATTACTTTTTATATGAGAAGTAAACTATGGCCATTCAAAAAAGCAGAAAATCCTGATGTAAGAACAACTGATGACCATTTTTTAATGGCTGTTGATACTGCACATCATGATATAGACAAAATGTCTAAGTTCTTGCAAGATACAGGAGCTGTTGAAATTAGTATAGTAGAATCTGATGATGATCATTAATATGAAAAAGATACTCCATATAAGTATTGCTTTAATAGCATTGATAGTATTGGTTTCTTGCGGAGGCGACACCAAGCCTAGCTACCAATATATGCCAAACATGTATGAGCCTGTAGGATATGAAACCTATGGTGAGTACGAAGTTTTCCCTGGAGGGCAAGAAGCAATGTTACCAGTTTTGGGAACCGTACCAAGAGGATACGCTCCCTATGATTATCCAGACACAACAAAAGGCTCAGATGCTGCCAAAAAAGATTTGAAAAACCCATTAGAGGTTACTCAAAAAAACTTGGACGCTGGTAAGAATTTGTACACGATTTTCTGTGCTGTTTGTCACGGAGATAAAGGAGATGGAAATGGAATTTTAATGCAGCGTGAAAAGATATTAGGAATTCCTAGTTATGCTGCACCTGGAAGATTAATTACCCCAGGTGGTGTGTATCATGTACAGATGTATGGCTTAAACTCTATGGGATCTTATGCATCTCAGACCAATGAGTTAGAACGTTGGCAAATTACCCAGCATGTGATGAACTTAAAAGCAACATTAGAAGGAACTGCGCTTTTAGTACCTGAGGTTGTAGATGAGTCTGAGGCTGAACAAAACCACAACGAACAAACACACTAACAAAAGAACAATAGAATAGCTTAGATATGAATTATACGCTACCTAATAAACTTAAATTATTTGCTATCATATTGATGGTGCTTGGTGCTGTTGGTATTGGTGCAGGATTTTTGTCTGCTCCAGGATCTACTGCAGAGGTAAAACAAATGATGGCGGCACATGGTGATGATCACGGTGAGGCCTCTAACGAGAGTCACGACACAATCAAAGACAGCCATGATGATGCTACTCATGGAGCCTCTCATGACGCTGCACACGAGCAGAAACACTTAGAGCATACCTTACATCAACTACAAAACAGACCTTGGTCTGCCTTGTATGTTGCTTGTTTCTTTTTCTTTATGATTGCACTTGGAGCCTTGGCTTTTTATGCAGTAAATTTTGCTGCTCAGGCCGGTTGGTCTCCAGTACTTTTTAGAGTAATGGAAGCCATTACGGCATATTTAGTACCTGGAGGAATCATTATGTTTGTTTTGTTAGGTTTATCAGGATTCCATATCAACCATCTATTTGTATGGGCAGATCCAGAAGTTGTAGCTCATGACAAATTACTTCAAGGTAAAGCTAGCTGGCTCAATGGAACATGGATGCTCATAAGAGCTGCTATATTTTTAGGGGGTTGGATTACTTACCGTCACTTTGCAGTTAAGTTTTCTCGTGCAGGTGATACCGCAAAAGAAAATGACTACAGTAACTTTAAAAAGACCTTCAGAATTTCAGCTGGGTTCTTAGTATTCTTTTTATATACCGAGTCTATGATGTCTTGGGATTGGATTATGAGCTTTGACCCACACTGGTTCTCAACTTTATTTGGTTGGTACGTTCTTGCTGGAATGATGGTGTGTGCTATCACAACAATTGCTCTGGTTACAATATTTTTAAAATCTCAAGGATATCTTGAAATAGTAAATGACAGTCACATCCATGATTTGGCTAAGTTTATGTTTGGCTTTAGTATTTTCTGGACCTACTTATGGTTCTCTCAATTTATGTTGATTTGGTACGCAAACATACCTGAAGAGGTTACCTATTTCATGACGCGTATAGAAGATTTTAACCTGCCATTCTTTGGTATGTTGGCAATGAACTTTTTATTCCCGCTGTTGCTGTTAATGAACAGTGATTACAAACGTGTTAACTGGTTTGTAGTGCTAACAGGTATTGTAATACTCGTAGGACATTATATAGATATTTTTGTGATGGTTATGCCTGGAACAGTTGGAAAAAGCTGGTTTATAGGAATACCAGAAATAGGGTCTATGTTATTTTTCTTAGGGCTTTTTATTCTTGTTGTTTTTACAGCATTAACAAAAGCGCCTTTAGTGTTGAAAAACAACCCTTTCATGAAAGAAAGTAAAAATTATCATTATTAATTATTTAGAAGACCAATAACGATGACCGCATTTTTAATTGTATTAGTAATTATTCTCTTCGGAATCACTGTATTACAGATGGGTAAGATTTTTGGAATGTCAAAAACCCCGGAACAGTTAGGTGAATCTTCAGAGATTGCTTCAGACAAAGACAACAATATCAACGGATGGTTGATGCTAATGTTTGTGTTTGTTACCTATGCTATATTAATTGTTTCATTCTGGAAATGGGGAGAGGTTTTATTACCTAAAGCCGCTTCAGAGCATGGACAAGGAATTGACGATTTATGGTTAATTTCTATGGTACTTATTTTCTTTGTAGGGTTTATTACACTTTGGTTGTTAAGCTATTTTGCTTTCAAATACAGAGGAAATAAAAATAGGCGCGCTTTGTATTTCGCAGACAATGATAAGTTAGAGTTTATCTGGACCGTAATTCCTGTAATTGTTTTAGCAGGACTTATTATCTATGGTCTATTTACCTGGACAGACATCATGAATGTTAGTGAAGATGATGATCCAATGATTGTTGAGTTGTACGCATATCAGTTTGATTGGAGAGCTCGTTACAGTGGTGATGATAACACACTTGGAGAGGCCAATGTGCGTTTAATTGAAGGAGCAAACCAATTGGGTGTAGATACCTCAGATCCTAACGCACAGGATGATGTTGTTGTTAATGAACTTCACTTACCCCTGGGTAGAAAAATATTATTTAAAATGCGTTCTCAGGATGTACTTCACTCTGCGTACATGCCACACTTTAGAGCGCAAATGAATTGTGTTCCTGGTATGATTACACAATTTGCCTTTACGCCCTCTGTAACCACAGAGCAAATGAGATTGGATGAAGAGGTTATGGGTAAAGTAAGNAGAATTAATACCATTCGAAGAAAGAATTCTTTAGAATTAATGGCTAAAGGTGAAGAAGCATTGGAGCCTTACGAGTTTGATTACCTATTGCTTTGCAACAAGATTTGTGGTACCAATCACTACAACATGCAAATGAAAATTATTGTTGAAACTCAAGAAGAGTATGACGCTTGGATTGCACAACAAGCAACAATTGCTACATCCCTAAATAAATAAAAAAACGAGCTAAGATATGTCAGCACACGCAGAAGAACACGCAGTAGATGATCACGGGCATCATCATAAAGAGACATTTGTAACTAAATATATTTTTAGTACAGACCATAAAATGATTTCTAAGCAATACCTTATAACAGGTTTGTTTATGGGTATTATTGGTATTGCGATGTCAATTTTGATGAGAATGCAGCTTGCTTGGCCAGAAGAGCCATTTGTAATATTCGAAATGTTACTGGGTAAATGGGCAGAAGGTGGCGTTATGGACCCTAGTGTATATCTTGCACTGGTTACCATTCACGGAACTATCATGGTCTTCTTTGTATTAACCGCTGGTCTTAGTGGTACTTTTAGTAACCTACTTATTCCATTGCAAATTGGGGCAAGAGATATGGCATCAGGATTCCTAAACATGGTTTCTTATTGGTTGTTTTTCTTATCAAGTTTAATCATGGTTATGTCCTTATTTGTTGAAGCAGGACCTGCTTCTGCAGGTTGGACTATATACCCACCACTTAGTGCGTTGCCTCAGGCAATTCCAGGTTCTGGTGCTGGTATGACGCTGTGGCTTGTCTCTATGGCAATCTTTATTGCATCTTCTTTACTTGGGTCTTTAAATTATGTGGTAACAGTTATAAACTTAAGAACAAAAGGAATGCGTATGACGCGTCTTCCTCTTACTATATGGGCGTTCTTTGTAACAGCTATTATTGGTATTGTATCTTTCCCTGTGCTTTTATCTGCAGCGCTTATGCTTATTATGGATAGAAGTTTTGGTACTTCTTTCTTCTTGTCAGACATTTTTATTGCCGGAGAGGTATTGCATAACCAAGGAGGGTCACCAGTATTATTTGAACACTTATTTTGGTTCTTAGGCCACCCTGAGGTGTATATTGTTATACTACCTGCCATGGGTATGGTTTCAGAAATATTAGCTACAAATTCTCGTAAGCCAGTGTTTGGTTACAGAGCCATGGTTGCTTCAATTCTAGCCATTGCATTTCTGTCAACCATCGTATGGGGTCACCATATGTTTATCTCTGGTATGAATCCATTTTTAGGATCGGTATTTACTTTTACAACTCTATTAATTGCTATTCCATCTGCGGTAAAATCTTTTAACTGGATTACAACTCTCTGGAGGGGGAATTTGCAGATGAATCCTGCCATGTTATTTTCTATTGGTTTTGTGTCAACATTTATCACTGGAGGATTAACGGGTATTATCTTAGGAGATAGTGCACTAGATATTAATGTTCATGATACGTATTTTGTAGTGGCTCACTTTCACCTAGTGATGGGTATATCTGCACTATATGGTTTATTTGCTGGTGTATACCACTGGTTCCCAAAAATGTTTGAGGGACGCATGCTCAATAAAAACTTAGGCTTTGTTCATTTCTGGATTACTGTTATTGGCGCATATGGAGTATTCTTCCCAATGCACTTTATAGGTATGGCAGGACTACCTAGACGTTACTATACAAACACTGCTTTTCCTTATTTTGATGANCTAGCAGATGTAAATGTTGTGATAACCATTTTTGCTATTATAACTGCAGGAGCACAACTAGTATTTTTATACAACTTCATTCACTCTATGTATTATGGAAAGAAAGGGCCTAAAAACCCATGGAATTCTACAACACTAGAATGGACCGCTGAGGTAAAACACATTCATGGTAACTGGGATGGTCCTCTTCCAGAGGTACATCGTTGGGCTTATGATTATAGTAAGCCAAATAGCGATGATACAGATTACATGATTCCTGGTCAAGATTTTATACCACAAGATGTACCAATGATGGAAAACGAAGAAGAGTTGCATCATTAAATATTAGACTATAAAAAAAGCCCTTTCTATTTAGAAAGGGCTTTTTTTTGGACTATAAAGAGGTTAAAACCTTTACGTGCCTTATGCAGAATTTCTACTTGCATTAATATTTCCGAATAAAGAGCGCATCACCAACTTCTGGTAAATAGCAATTTTAGCGACATCTTTAACAGGTTCTTTCTCTAATTCCTGAATTTTCTTTAATGCAAATTGCTGTATGGTTAACAGGGGCAACACTATAGACTCCCTAACGGCAATAGAGGCTCTTCCTGCAGGCTCTTCTTCCATAAGTTGTGAGTATCCAGTGAGTTTTAAAAGAAGACGTTTTGAGGTCTTGTATTCTGAGTAAATAACATTCCAAAACTCCCCGTACTGATCATCCTCGCTCATGTATTTTGTGAGCCCTAAGAATGATTTAGTCAAAGACATCATACTGTTTTCTATAAGTGTTTTAAAGAACTCAGAGGTGTTAAACAAATGCTGTACTTTTTCAAATTCATTACTATCTTCATAATGTTTCAAAGCAGTTCCAACACCAAAAAACCCAGGAACATTTTGCTTTAATTGACTCCACGAGCCTACAAACGGAATAGCCCTTAAATCTTCAAAGACTAGACCTTCTGCTTTTCCGCGTTTAGAAGGGCGGCTTCCTATATTTGTTTTAGCATAATATTTTAAGGTACTCATGTGCTCTAAATAGGGTATAAATTTAGGATGCGATTTAAAACTTGAATATGCTTTATAGCTTCGTTGGGCCAAATCTGTCATGACCTCTGTATTTGCTTTNGTCATGTTCAACTCTTTATCAAGCAAGCTATTACTAATACCAGAGGTGATTAATTGTTCTAAGTTGTATTGTGATGATTCTAAGGTTCCGAAATTTGAAGAAATGGTTTGCCCTTGAATGGTTAATTGCACTTCCTTATCTTCAATTGTTGGTCCTAAAGAGGCGTAAAAATTATGTGTTTTCCCACCACCACGTGCTGGGGGTCCTCCACGACCATCAAAGAAAATAACGGTAATACCGTATTGTCTTGATATTCTAGTTAGGTTTTCTTTTGCTTTATAGATGGCCCAATTTGCCATTAAATACCCTCCATCTTTTGTGCCATCGCTAAACCCTAACATGATGGTTTGTTTGTTTGCTCTAGTTTTTAAATGTGCAGCATAGTAAGGGTTTGTATACAACTCCTCCATGACCTTTGGCGCATTTTCTAAATCTGTAATAGTTTCAAATAAGGGCCCAATATCAACAGTTAGTGCGTCATCAAATGCAACGATTTTTAACATTGCAAAGAGTTGCATGACATGCAGGGTACTTTGATTATTGCTTATGATATATCTGTTTGCAGCGGCCTGCCCATTTGTTGATTGAATGGTTTTTATTGCCTTCATTGTATGTAAGGCCTTTAGCGTTTCTTCATCTTTAATTAAAGATAAGTCAACCTTTCCCTGCACCTTAGAGAGTACTTGTATTTGTTGGTCTTCTTGTAAATCAAAGTAGTTCTCTGGAAATATAGTGCTACCATTTTCTATTAAGGCGGTAACTAAGGTATCGAAAAACTGAGCATGTTTACGGCTATCTTGCCTAATATCAAGATTTGCAAAATGAAAACCAAAAAGATGAACTTTATTTAACAAACTGTTTATTTGAGAGACATACAGCGATTGATGCTGGTCAATAATAAGCTGTTTTATTTCTTTTAATTCTTGGGTAAAAGAATCTAGGGTAAGAGAAGATTTTTGATGTGTGATACTATTATAAAGTTCTGTTTCTAGTTTAATGATACGCTGCTCTACACCACTAAAGGTTAATTTTCTTCTTAATTCTCTAATATCTCTGTGGTAGTTTTTAATGATTGTTTCGCGCAATCTAGCGGCAACTTTTAAGGTAATTTCTGGAGTGACAAATGGATTTCCATCTCTGTCTCCGCCGGGCCAAAACCCTATATTAATGATGTCATTTTCTATGTGTTTTCCATCAAAGATGTTTTGCTGTATGTAGTCATAGATTGTTCCGAAGGATTTATAAAATACATTCTCTAAATACCAAATTAAACTTACAGCCTCATCGTAGGGAGTAGGTTTTTTATGTTTGAAAAAAGGCGTTTTACCTAATTGTGCTAATAGTTCATTAATGCGAAGCAAATCATTTTCACGGATGGCCTGTGTTAAATCTGTGATAATTCCTAATACTGCACCGGGGTAAAACTGAGTTGGGTGTGCTGTAAGTACAATACGCACTTTAAATTCTTCAAGATATTTTTTTAGGGTTTCTAGTTTCTTTTCAGCAGTTGCACTTTCTTTTAAAGAACGCAATGTGCCAATTCCATCCATATTATTTACAATAGGAAAACTTGCATCTTCAATGGCGTCAAACAAAACTACTTGCCGTTCTATGTATTGTATAAATCTAAACAGTAAATTGATTTGGCTCTCATTGGAGCGTCTATCTTGATATTTTTTAAAAAATGTCTCAACAATTGTTGTTGGGTCTTGCTCTTTTTCAAAACCTTTCTGGCAGGTTTCATGAAAAAGAGGCAAAAGCGCTCCGGTTTTGGTAATAGTATCAAAAGGAAGGGTCATAAATATACTGTTGTATATTTGATATTTTGACAATACATTTTGATTAAATCGGGTGAGTTTTGGTTGTGTAGGCATTACAGTTATATTGATTATCCAAAAGATGAATTGTAAAAATATGCATTATAAAACGAATACTGATAGCCTTTAATTACTTGTTGTAGTTTCTTTAAATCATTTTGTTTATATCTTAGTTTTATAGGCTTCTCTTTGTAATGAATCCCTTTGTATATTTGTTATATGAACGAACATCTGGATCCATCTCAAGAGCACTTAACACCAAAAGATACAGAAATCGAAAAGAAGTTAAGACCTCTCAGTTTTGATGACTTTACAGGGCAAGACAAAGCCTTAGAAAACCTGCAGGTTTTTGTTCAAGCTGCCAATCAAAGAGACGAGGCTCTAGATCACACACTTTTTCATGGACCTCCTGGGCTGGGTAAAACCACTTTAGCACACATTTTAGCCAATGAGCTAGAAGTGGGTATTAAAGTGACCTCTGGTCCTGTTTTGGACAAGCCTGGAGATTTAGCAGGGCTGCTCACAAATCTTGAGGAGCGTGATGTGTTGTTTATTGATGAGATTCATAGATTAAGCCCCATAGTTGAGGAGTATTTATACTCTGCTATGGAAGATTACAAGATTGACATCATGATAGAATCTGGGCCTAATGCTCGTTCTGTTCAAATACACTTAGCCCCATTTACACTAGTGGGCGCTACCACACGTTCTGGACTTTTAACCGCTCCTATGAGAGCTCGTTTTGGGATCACATCTAGATTACAATATTATACCACAGAACTTTTAACAACCATCGTACAGCGAAGTGCAAGTATTTTGGATGTTCCTATTTCTATGGAAGCTGCTATTGAAATTGCAGGTAGAAGTAGGGGTACCCCTCGTATCGCTAATGCTCTTTTGCGCAGAGTGCGTGATTTTGCTCAAATTAAAGGGAATGGATCCATAGACATATCTATTGCTAAATTTTCTTTAGAAGCTCTTAGTGTTGATGCCCACGGTCTGGATGAAATGGATAATAAAATACTAAACACTATTATCGATAAATTCAAAGGAGGTCCTGTTGGGATTACCACCATTGCAACTGCGGTTTCAGAAAGTCCAGAAACCATAGAAGAGGTATATGAGCCATTTTTGATACAGCAAGGATTTATTATGCGCACTCCAAGAGGGCGTGAGGTTACTGAGGCAGCCTATAAACATTTAGGAAAAGTTAAGGAGCCCACACAAGGAGGGTTGTTTTAATAACGCTGTCTAGCAACAAGAATTTCCACACCTATCTTGCGTTTTTTTAAGTTCGAA
>JGI24538J26636_10000372_pt1 | contig 13336 bp, 15 predicted proteins | sample SouAtlMetagenome_FD_26636 | JGI IMG/M metagenome (IMG submission 26636) | reverse complement strand
GATTTTGGGGACTAAGGATGATGAAGGTACAATCAAAAATGAAGCAGATTATTGCTATCTTATGCTATCTTATACCTATAGCTTCTTATTCAGGGGGCCATGGCCATGAGGCTGAAGCACACGTACATGGTGTTGCTTCTATGAATTGGATACTAGAAGGGACAGAACTAAGCATAGTATTACAATCGCCAATGATGGATTTATTAGGCTTTGAGTACAGACCAAAGAATAACGATGAAAAACTGTTGTTTGCTGCAATGACGGATAAGCTCAAGAATCCAACAAAAGTAATCGAACTCATCGGCGGTGAGTGCCGATTAATCAGTGCCAACATTTCCAATCCATTTCGAGAAGAGACAGATCATGAAGAAGAAAGCTCTACTTTATCTCATGAACCAAGCCATAGTGGAATAACAGCTAAATATGACTTTTTATGTCAGCAACCCTCACAGTTTCAAGCCATGAATGTAAAGTTGTTTAATACTTTTTCTGATTTCAAGGTGATCAATGCTCAGTGGATCGCTAATGGAAAACAGGGAGGGGCCGAATTAAATCAACATCAACATCTAATAAAGGTTCGTTAACATGTCGTTAAACCAAGTGGAACTCAAGAAGATTATTCAAAAAGCTGAGGAAAGCTGTATTGAATCTGGCGGGAGACTAACGGTAAAACGAAAAAATGTACTAATGGCATTACTAAGTTCGGATATGCCTCAATCAGCGTATGAAATTGCTAGCTACTATAAAGAAACCTTTAATGAAGCGATTCCAGTAATGTCGATATATCGTATGCTTAAGTTTCTCGTCAAAGAGAGCTTAGTTCACAAACTGTCATCCACAAAGAAGTATGTTGCGTGTTCTCATATTGCCTGTAATCACAGTCATAAAGTGCCACAGTTTTTGATTTGTGATCAATGTCATCAGGTTAGCGAAGTTGGTGTGCAAAAAGAAATTATTGATGCCTTACAGATTAGTGTTGAAAATGCGGATTTTTACCTTAACAGCCCTGAGCTTGAACTGCATGGGGTTTGTAGGGACTGTCACAAACTTAGCTATTCTTGATATAACGTTACTTCATCGACAGTAAAAGAATAAGCAGATGTCGCCATATCATTTTCTGTCAGGGTAGTGTGCAAAGTTCCTTCAACCCAATATGGGTCATAGATACTGTTACCGTTAATCCCCTCTTTGTATTCAGCAAAAATAATTTGATTTGGCGGCGGCGGCGGCATGTGGATGCAAGCACCAAAATAAGGAACTAAAAAGAAAGAGGTCACGCGCTGGTTTTTATCTGTCGTAATGGGAACAATAAATCCAGGAAGACGGATTTTCTGCTTATCGTATTCATGACGAACATTAACTGAAGTTAATGCCTGTTGATAACGACTATCGCTCGCGAGTGATAATGCACTGGATAATTGATTTGTAATCTGATCATATTCAGAGCCATCCTCAATATTATTAATTTCTTCTGGTGGTGACATTAAGGCGTCCAAATCATCTTTAGGAAGTAGATCAATCCATTCGATCAGACGGTAAATATTATTTTCTTCAGCATAAGCGGGTATGGCAAGCCCATTTAAAAATAGGCTGATAAGTGCTGGAAGAAAAAGCTTTGAATAATGGGGCATTGTGTCGCGTCCTAATTTCGCTATATGATATAGAGTATCATATAGCTGTATTGTCAGAGAGTCGCTTAGGAGCAAATTACATGTCAGCCAAGCAATTGGAAACAAAAGCTATCGCATTGCGGAATGTAATATATCGTTATCCAAAATCCATAGCCCCCGTTTTACATATTGATAGCTGGGAAGTTGAGCATGGTGAACTTGTTTTTATCCATGGCCTATCGGGTTCGGGAAAGTCTACATTACTCAATCTATTGACAGGAATTTTAGTGGCTAATAGCGGTGATGTTCAGGTTCTGGAACAATCTATAGCTGATTTGCGTTCCGTAAAGAGAGATGAATTTCGTGCAAAAAATATTGGTGTCGTTTTTCAGCAGTTTAATTTATTCCCTTATCTAAGTGTAATCGAAAATATTAAATTAGCTGTTTATTTTTCAGGTATTGGCCATGATGTTTTTCAAGAACGATGTCAGGAGTTGTTCTCGTGTTTAAACCTTGACTTAGCACTTATGGAGAGCCGTGCTGATATGCTGAGTGTTGGACAGCAACAACGTGTGGCTATTGCAAGGGCATTGATCAACAGGCCAAAGTTACTCATTGTGGATGAACCCACTTCCGCTTTAGATAATGAGGCAAAGCATGGGTTTATGACTATGTTGGTGCGTTTGGCAAAAGAAAGTCAGACGACTTTAATTTTTGTTAGTCATGATGAAACACTGATGCCCTTTTTTTCACAACAAGTCAGTATGTCTGATTTAAATTCAACTAGAGAAAAAGATGTTAATTAAGTTGGCAGCGAAGAGTTTAATGCAAAGGCGTGTTAGCGCTTTGCTGACAGTGATGATGATTGCTGTAAGTGTTTTTGTCTTACTTAGTGTAGAAATGATTCGTTATCAGGCTAAAGATAGCTTCGGTAAAACAGTCTCAGGGGTAGATTTATTGGTGGGGGCACGAACTGGCCAGCTTAATTTGTTGCTACATTCTGTATTTCAAATTGGATACGCGACCAATAATATTTCATGGCAAAGCTACCAGACAATTGCTAAACACTCCAAAGTAGCATGGACTATACCGATCTCTATGGGTGATTCACACAGAGGTTACCGAGTGATGGGAACAACGCAGGATATGTTCAATTTTTTTAGTTATGGTGAGGAAAAATCTCTTAATTTCGCACAAGGAGATGCCTTTAATACGCTTTATGATGCTGTGATCGGAGCCGATGCAGCCAGGAAACTCAATTATAAGGTGGGTGATAAGATTGTTTTGTCGCATGGCATTGCTAAAACCAGTTTTAGCCAACATAACGATAAACCATTTACTATCTCTGGCATTCTCGATGCGACAGGTACGCCAATGGATAAAAATGTTTTTGTAAGCCTACAGGCTATAGAAGCGATTCATATTAACTGGCAACAGGGAGTCAAACTACCGCCTTCTATATCTAGTAGTGAAGACGTATTGATACCAGATTCAGTGACGGCTGTTATGGTTGGCTTAAAGTCAAAGTTTGCCACCTTTGATCTACAACGCCTGATCAACCAATTTCCACAAGAGCCACTCACCGCCATTTTGCCTGCAGCAACATTGATGACGTTATGGCAAATACTGGGGAATGTTGAGCAAATTTTATTATTAATTTCAATTCTGGTGTTGGCCGGAGCGTTGTTAGGGATGAGCAATATGCTGCTGGTTTCAATGAGAGAGCGCCAACACGAAATAGCTATTTTAAGAGTCTTAGGGGCGAGTCCATGGGTTATATTGACGCTCATCCAACTGGAAGCCATATTGTTAGTGATCACAGGCGTACTCATTGCTTTGCTTGGGTTATGGGCGACAGTGCATGTGTTTCGAGACTATATAATCAGTGAATATGGTTTATTCATTAATGGGCAAGTATTTAGTAGTAACATGTTATTAGCAATGGCTTCGATATTCTTAGCTTCATTTATAGTGGCCATGATACCTGCACTGAGTGCTTATCGACGTTCACTGTATGCCAATTTACACTAGGATAGAAAGGTGTGACGGAGAACTGCTAGTCTAGAAAAGAGTAACTTTCTGACTCGTAACTCGAGCTTGGTATCCTTAGCTTTAATAGCTTTATTTAATTGAAAATACAAATTATTAAAACAATAAGTTGCCTAACAATGAGTCGTCAGGTAAATTTAAAAAAATATATTTTGTTGGGAACATGCATGAGGTTAGTGATTGTAAGTTTTATATTTATTTTGTTGACTGGCTGTTCAGTTATTGGGACTGATAAATGCCGGAGCGGGAATTTAGAAGATGAAGAATACTTAGCTATATGCCATAAAAAAAGCTGAGGACAAAGAGAACACAAACCTTTAAATCTTCATTTCAATTTAAAGGGCACTATTACCGCTTATCTATCAAGCGATTATTGGTATCTCTGTTTTCACGAATTAATATATTTCCTGCATTGTAATTCCCCGCTTTTAATAGTCGATCATAAAGTAGCACAATAACCGAAGCCGATAAGTTCATACAGCCTATCGTTGGCACATAAATAATGTCATCGGCCTTATCAATAATAGTCTGGTCTATGGAACCATCTTCAGGGCCAAAAATATAAAGAGCATTTTCTGGGTGCTCATATTCAGGTAAAGGGATGGCATTTAATACAAATTCAACGCATACGACTTTCATTTCTTCGGCGACGTCATCTAAAAGGCAATTCTTTTGAGTTATCTTTACACCCATACTGACCTTACGGCTCATGTCGACAGTTCTTGCTTTACGCTCAATCGCTCGTGGATAACGGTCACCCGTATAAAAAACATTGTCAATGCCATAATTTGCAGCGGCTCGCAAAACAGCTCCCACATTTTCTGGGCTTTTAGGGTTGACTAAACCGAGGCTTACTTTAGGTTCTTTCATTGGTTCCTTGTTGAGACAATAACTGATAACTAGAGTTAATATTCACTAAATAGAATTCAGCGCTTCCAATATTACATTTAATCGCTCTTGTGGACGCTTCATTTCCAGCATGTTTTGTTTGATCTCTGCAGGCATTGCAACCAAACTATTTACCAAAAAGCTAAACTCAATCGGTGACATTTTTTGCCAATGGTCCTCAGCGAGAATTTTTTGAATTTCAGCATTGCCATGGCTTATGGCTAATAAGCGTTGCATGATCTTTTCATGACCTTGCTTTAATGATAATCCTTCAGAGTCGACATCCTCAATCCTGTCATCTTCATAAGGCTCACAAGCCCATATATTAAACGGTAGGGTTTGGCGCTCTTCTTTTAGTCTCAGCCGTGTTTCAAAGGCAACCATTATTGCCATGCGGCCATCATCCGTCTCCTCTATGAGCTCTACGGTACCGGCAGAAAAAACAGCGCATGGTTTGTAGGTAGATTGATTGTTATTGAGTATCTCTTCTCGAGTTTGCTCACGCGTATTGGCGTGTACTATTTTTTCGGTATGACAAACTCCCATCATTACGTTGTTATCGATGCAGTATTTCACCATTTTTCGATAACGGGGCTCAAAAACATGTAAAGGCATTGATACGCCAGGAAAATTAACTGAGTTGGGGATGGGGAAAAGTGCAACTTCTATCATAAGGTCAAAAGCTTTAATTAGTGGTAGATGAATCAAGCGTTACTAGAGGTTAATCAGAACATGCCAGTTTTTTTCAAAGAAACCTCCTAATACCTTGTCGCAAACCTTCATTTAACTTGGCCAACTAAGAAGTTATTCTCTAATTTAAGTGTAGAAGGTCTGTCCGCTAATATCAACCTGAGAAAGAGGTTCGAGTCTTCACTTTGATATTTAATACTCCAACTTATTTTGGGTAAACATGTGCGGGTTATAAGCCCTTATATTTAATATAAATCACATGATTATGAAGGTACTAAAAAACAGTGATTTGAGGGTTAGCCCATCGCTTTTAATTAGCTATAGATTTCACTTGTTCTCAATTAGCAACGGTTGTAGGTAGGGCCAGATGTTTTGTAACACAAATGGTTGACCATCTTTATTTGGATGCAGCCGGTCCTCAAGCATCAAGCTTTTATTGAGNGCAATGCCTTTCAACATAAATGGCAAGTAGGCAACATTATATTTATTTGCGATTTTCTCGTAGAGAGTAAAAAACATTTCTGTGTAGCGTTTACCGTAATTTTGTGGAATTTGGTTTCCGACTAATAGAACTCTGGCGTTCGATTGTTGAGCTTGTTCAATCATTTTTTCAATATTTTTACTCGTTTGAGTCAAGGGGTAGCCCCGTAAAGCATCATTAGCCCCGAGCTCCAAAATTATCCAGCGTGGTTTATATTGTTTGAGGAGCGGACTAAAACGGGACAAACCGCCTTGAGAAGTTTCACCACTGACGCTTGCATTGACTACTTTAATTTCAGGGTTTGATTGAGAAAGTTGATTTTCAAGTAAACTAACCCAGCCAACCTCTTGTCGTAAGTTGTAAGCTGCGCTTAGACTATCTCCCATAACCAGTAATGTAGATGCTGAAGCTAAGTTCATGTTGAGAAAAATAACATAGAAAAACAACAATAATTGTTTTTTAAAAAACATACCAAACCTTTTTAGAGCGAAATGCCATGGCCATAAGAACTGCGATTAAAGTAAGCAATTTAACTCATACAGTTACTGCAAATACAGGTGACTTGACTATACTGAAGGGTATCAATATAGAAATCAAGGAAGGGGAGTCTGTTGCAATAGTGGGTTCTTCTGGCTCTGGGAAATCGACCTTACTTGGCTTATTAGCGGGACTAGATGTGAACACGTCAGGTGAAATAGTCCTCTATGGACAAGCATTCTCTAATTTAGATGAAGAGAAACGGGCCATCATAAGAGGAGAGTACGTTGGTTTTATTTTTCAGTCTTTCCATCTGTTACCTAGCCTTCAAGCAATTGAAAATGTGATGTTACCTGCTGAGTTAAAAGGCGATAAGGATGCACGTAAAAAAGCAGAGCTATTGTTAGATAAAGTTGGCTTATCTCATCGCTTAACGCATTACCCNAATCAACTTTCAGGTGGTGAACAGCAGCGAGTGGCTATTGCTAGAGCTTTTGCTTCTAGCCCAAAAATTCTCTTTGCTGATGAGCCAACGGGGAACCTAGATGAGCTCAATGGTAAGNTTATCATTAAGCAACTTTTTGAACTTAACAAGTCTCAAGGTACAACACTAATTATGGTTACTCATGATAATGAACTAGCTAAGAAATGTGATCGACATATGGTGATGTCTGAAGGAAGTTTAGTAGAAAAATAATGGTGAATTTTGCGTTTAAGTTAATGTTAAGAGACTTGCGAAGCGGGGATATTCTGACGCTTCTTATGGCATTAATCATTTCAGTTAGCACTGTNACTACAATTAGTTTATTCATCGATAGACTTCAGCTTTCATTTGAACAAGAGTCTGCAAATTTACTTGCTGCGGATCGTCTAATTCGTTCCGATGAAGAGATCCCAAAAAACTGGCAATTCAAAGCAAAAGAGATGTCTTTAAAGCAAGCAAAGCGAACTTCATTTGGCACTATGATATTTTCAGGTGATGCGCTACAGTTAAGCCAGTTAAGTGCAGTAACAGATACTTACCCATTGAAAGGNGCCTACTTAGTAGATGATACATTATTTGCTAGAGGACAGCCTTCAAAACAGCCACCCAAAAAAGGGGAAGTTTGGCTATCATCTAGGCTCGCCAGTTTATTAAATGTGAGAATTGGTGATCAGGTGGAAGTGGGTGAATCTCAATTAACAGTCGCCAAGTATTTGGTGAGAGATCCAGGCTCAAGTTCTTCAGCATTTGCGATATCGCCCCGTGCAGTAATGAATATCAAAGATCTCCCATCGACTAAAGTTATTATTCCAGGTAGNCGAGTTCGCTATTCTCTTTTACTAGCAGGAGAGCCTNGCGATCTTGAGAACTTTGAAAGCTGGGTAGTACCTGAGTTGAATGAGGGCCAGCGGTGGCGAACACCGGTAGAGAAAGGTGAGCGTATTGGTGACACGATTGTAAAAGCGGAGTCTTTTTTATTGTTGGCAGGGATCTTGGCTGTTGTGATGTCTGGAATAGCAATGGCACTGGCATCCACACGATTTGTAAAGAGACATTTGGTTCAGGTGGCAGTGCTTAAAACCTTAGGAGCAACACCAAAAGTTTTGATTAAAGTGTTCTCGATACAATTTGTAATACTATTTTTCATTGGCGCGCTACTAGGTTTGTTGGTTGGTTGGGGGGGCCAGGGAGTTATTTCATCACTCTTATCAGGATTGATGTCGACTTCGTTACCGGAGCCTTCGGTTGGCCGATTATGGCTGGGGATAGTAACGGGCTTGATTTCTATGGTAGCTTTTTGCATGCCAATGATGCTGCGGCTTATCAAAATATCGCCAATGTCAGTATTACAACCAAGTCGAAAAATAGAAAAAAATTCTTTGGCCGTATATAGCATCGGCTTTATCGGGATCTACGGACTAATGTGCATTTATACAAAAGGATTCTTGTTACCTAGCATTATGACGTTAGCGATTTTGGCAATTGGAATTTTGGTAAGCATAGTAGGCTGGCTGGTCTTTAAATTGGGAAGGTCCTTAACATCTGGCGCTACCAGTGGATGGCAGATTGGTTTTGCTTCACTCTATCGAAGACTTTTGCCAAATCTTTTCCAATTATTAGTGTTTACATTAATCATAATGCTCGGCCTAGTTTTAGTTGGAGTGAAGTCCAGCCTAGTATCAGAATGGCAGGATCAATTGCCTGTCGACGCTCCCAATCATTACTTGTTTAATGTGCAGAAAGATCAGATTGAACAAATCAATGCGTCAACGGAAAATTTGAGGGTTTTAAGATCTGATTGGTACCCGATGGTTAGAGGTCGCGTAATATCAGTCAATGGAAAAAGTATTCAAACGCTTTACCCTGAAGGTAAGGGCGAACCAGAATTATATGAACGCGAATTAAACTTAACGTGGTCACATTCCTTGGGTAAAGGAAATAAGCTTCTGTCTGGTGACTTTTCCGCTGATGGGCTATCTATCGAGCAAAGAGTGGCCAAAGCAGCCAACCTTAGCCTTGGAGATACTCTAACTCTTAACATAGGAGGTAATATTGTTAGTTTGCCAATAACTTCAGTTCGCTCAGTTGATTGGAGTTCAATGCAGCCTAATTTTTATTTAATTTTACCAAAAAGAGTACTGGACGGTTATTCAGCAAACTTTGTTAGTAGCTTGTTTATTAGTAATACGAACGCGCAGCCCTTTTATAAGTCAATGTCTCAGCATCCAACTGTTTCTATTCTTAATGTTGGTGATATTTTAAAACAAATACAAACAATCATAGGCCAATTATCAGAGGCTATTCAGTTGGTATTATTATGCATACTGATTGCTGGAGCTTTAGTTTTGATTGCTAGCGTAAGATCAACATTAGAAGAGCGATTAGAGGAGGGAGCATTGTTACGTGTTTTGGGGGCAAAGAAAGCTTTGATACAACAGTCACTCGTTGTAGAGTTTGGTGCCCTTGGACTCTTTTCAGGGCTTATTGCAGCCGCTGGAGCTGAGGCTTGCGTGTATGCCCTACAAGTTTTTATATTCAAATCTCAAGCCAGCTGGCACCCATTACTTTGGGCATTAGGTCCTTTAATTGGAATATCTATTATTACGGCTATTGGTCTATTTGCTAGCAGGATAGTATTAAAAGTACCTCCTATGCATTTGTTGCGTGACTTTTGACTGAACAGCTTTTAACGAGAAAAAGAGTAGACTTCATAATGGCTATTTCAATTTTGAAAACTACAGAGAGAATAATTATTAAATCCGATTAAAAGAATGAAAAGTGGAATTACTTGAACAAATAGGACTAGGCTCACTTAACACCATAATAAAAAGCTAGCTAAGAGTCGCTGGGTCAAAACAAATGAACTAAAGGACACAAACAGGCTATGACAAAAGGTAGTAACAAACTGGCTTGGATTACCGGAGGTGGTACCGGAATTGGCAAAGCATTGGCATTAGCTTTGGATAAGCAGGGGTGGCAAGTTATAATTTCTGGTAGAACAGAACAAAAGCTCCAGGCTGTTGTAGAGCTTGGCCAAAAAATAGCTTATCTGACGTTAGATGTAACAGATAGGGAACAGAGTCAGCAAGTTTTTAATACCTTATACGAGAAGTACGGGTTACCGGAGGTCGTTGTTTTAAATGCTGGTGATTACACCCCGATGCCAGTAGATGAATTTAACCTTGACTTGGTTTATAAGCTGAATCAAGTGAATTACTTAGGGGTCATGAATGGGCTAGCCTCAATATTACCTTTGATGAAAGCACGTAAATCAGGACAAATATTACTGATGGCCAGTGTGGCGGGTTACCGGGGCTTACCAGATGCGGCACCTTATGGAGCAACGAAAGCTGCTTTAATCAATTTTTGTGAGGCGATGTATATACCCTTGAAAAAGCAAGGTGTTTTGTTACGAATAATCAACCCTGGCTTTGTAACAACACAGTTAACGGCGAAAAATACTTTTAAGATGCCAGCGGAAATAACATCAACTGAAGCAGCAGAGCGAATAGTTAAAGCGCTTGCATCAAATAGTTTTGAAATTACATTTCCAAAGCGTTTCACCTACATATTAAAAATATTACGTGTATTACCTTATCGGCTTTATTTTTTCTTTACCAGTAAAATAATAGGTAAATAGATGATTTCAAGACAACATGCATTGAATAGCTATATTATTTTTTTTGAACAAATGAAAAGAGAAGATTTAGTGCGGTTGCCAGATTTTTTTGCTGACCAAGCCCGCTTTAAAGATCCCTTTAATGATGTAACAGGCATTGAGCAAATTAATAAAGTTTTTCATCACATGTTTGAGACTTTAGATACACCTAAATTTATTATTGATGAAGCTGTTTTAGAATCTGATGTTGCCTACATAAAATGGAATTTCACGGGTGCTTCAAATGCCAAGCAATTGAAACTTGTTGGGCTTAGCAGAGTGGTCTTTAATGATCGAGGCCTTGTCTCAGAACATGTTGATTACTGGGATGCGAGTGAACAGTTTTATATGAAGCTACCGGTCATCGGCAGTATTTTACGTTTTATTCGTAATAAAGCTGCCAACTAATTACCAATTGAGTAGCTCTTTTCTAAGAGATTCAGATAAAGAGTTTTCGGCTAACCATAGACCGAGGTAATATCTGGCAAAGCTGATGTTGGTGTTTTGATAAAGTAATTCATCATTAAAAAACAGAGAAAGTCCTTTATCATGATGAATATCTAGACGAAAGCGGTCACCACTAGTGACGTCTTGATAAAGATCGTGCAGAGCATTGGTATCCCTTTGATATAAAGCCAGTTTATTTTTAGTGTGTTGGCGGCTGAGAACCTCTTCTGCACTATTAATTAACTGAGACTTTGAAAGAGACACTTTATAGCGTAGTTCAAGAGAAAAAGGATGGTTGCCTCTCAGAATCTGACTTGCTTGTATATCAGGGGCGGCATAGAGAGCAGCATCATAAACATCAATAAAGCCAAGCCATGTCGCTGTAGAGGTAGACTTTAATTCAACTTCGCTGCTTGATGCATGAAAATCAAGTTGCGAGGGTGGCATAGCCCAGCTAATATTAAAAAGTAAGGAATAAGAAACCCATACAAAAAGAAGGTGCTTTTTCATCACTTATGGGGTTTTGAAGGTGAGTGTAACTTCACCTAAAAAAACACCAAATTTTGTCATTTTCGCCCGATTAATGAGTACGCCATCTTCTTGTAAGAACATCCAATCATCAAACTGTACTTTAACGGTCCCATCTTTGTAAGGGAGATCTAGGGTATATGCCCAATTCAGGCTGTTACCGTAAGCTTTACCAGTAGCGTGTCCAATTACATCAGCTGCTCGACCCTCATAGTTATTGTCATCAATTTTTTTAATAGTCCACACGCGCCGGTCTTTGGTTCCGTCAGAATATGTAAAGTCTTCTTCTAGTATTAGCTCTCCATCTACCATTTTACCAAGGATATCGACAGTAAATTGCTTCTCAACATAACCGCTTCGGTTTTGGAATATGCCCCAAGCACGTGTTTGGCCGAGGAAATAGTCTTCTAAAATTAAGCGAGGTGTAGTATTTTTATACTGTTCAGTAGTCATATTAGTACAGCCAGAAAGGTTGAAAAGAATGAGTGATAATAAAGTTAAGAGGCTTTTGTTCATATTATGGTTCCTCAGTTAGTTGCTGTTGTATATGTCGGTGTTGTTGGCGATTTAACGGGAAATTCCATATTGTCCAAGCAGCTAGGAGCTTAAAAGGAATGGGAAGGAGACCATAAAGCAGAGTAAGTCCTAATAAATTATTATCAGCGGGAGCTGTTTGTGTGTCAAAGCCTAAAAAGACTAACAAAGGAAAAGCAATACCGACAGCTAATGCCAGTGATAGCTTCGTGGCCATACCCCAAAGGCCAAAGAAAAAACCACTTCGCTGCCCGCCTCCGCCGGCGCTATCAAGATCAATCACATCGGCTTGAATTGATGCAGGTAAGGCCATGTCGATACCTAAACTTAGCCCAGATAAAATACAGACAAGAAGAAAGGGCAAAAAGTCTCCTGCTCCTATGCTGGGGACCCATGCAAAAACACCCACAGCCCATAACATTGACACACCCCATACACGGTGTTTGTTATAACGCTTAGCGAGCTTCACACCGATGGGTAAGCCTATCAAACCACTGATAAAATATGCTGATAATAACAGGCCAAACTGTTCGGGCAAGACCAAAACATAGGTCACAAATAGCAAGAAGAGAGTTGCAGGTAGGCCATTAGCGATGCCATTCATAAAATAAGCAAAGAGTAATCGTATAAATAAGTGATTGCTTTTGAGTAAAGCAAACCCTGCTCGATAACTGATAGGTTGTACACGCCGGTTAGACTCGGGTACTTTGAGAACACAAATTAGGATAGTAATAGGAAGAAGAATAGTTAAAGATTGGGCGAGAACAAGTAGTGCCTTGCCAGGTTCGTCACTAGCAATACCCATAGCTAAGGGTAAGCCTGCAGCAAATAAAGTACCTATTAAAACAAAGCTTTCTCGGCTGGCTGTAATTGTACTACGTTGGTCATAATTCCCAGATAATTCAGCTCCCCAGGCGGTATAGGGCAGAGTGAGTAGGCTCCATGCGAAATAAACAAGAATACTCCAGAGCAAAAGCCAATAAAAACCGCTTCCTTCAGGCGGAACAAAAAGTGCCCATAGGGCTATGATTAATAATGGTGTAGCTATAACCATTAACCATTTACGCCTTGACGGCAGAGGGAGCCAATCAGAGAATATCCCGATCATGGGATCTGTGATGACATCACTAATACGTGCAATTAATAAAGCTAACCCGACAGTGGCAAGGCCAAGGCCCAATTGCTCAGCATAAAAAGTAGGTAAGTAAATATAGAGGGGCAAACCTAACGCGGCTAAGGGTAGCCCCGGCAGACCATAAAGCCAATAGCGAATAACTTGAGACACTGTTAGTGTGGTTTTGACATTAAGTATTGATAAACTCCGGTGTGTTGCTGCCGGAAACCTGCTTCGCAGTATGACAAATAATATCGCCACATACGTATAAATTGCTCATCGTAACCAAGATCTTCTACTTGATGTACAACATCATTAAACCGCTGATGCCAAGCTAAAACAGTCTGCTCATAATGAGAACCGTAGTTAGTGGCTT
>JGI24538J26636_10000370_pt1 | contig 13363 bp, 12 predicted proteins | sample SouAtlMetagenome_FD_26636 | JGI IMG/M metagenome (IMG submission 26636) | reverse complement strand
GTGGTCACAACATCACTTTTAATTCATTTAAAATCATCTTTTTGCTCACTTTGTGACTTAGTTCTCATAAGCAGCACCCCGATCAAAAAAAATAGTGCGCTGCTGAGGGGAAAACGCGGTGAATTTTCCATTTTTACAAATACTTATTAGGTAAGTTCATCGTGTATAATACGAGTAATGAGCGTTAAGGACGTCTGCACGGATTAGCCGGTTCAGACGTAATTGAATTGAACTTAATATTTTAACTACCTGTTTACATTTATGACTGTGCTTACTATTTTGCAATACCCAGACCCGCAACTCCGCACCAAAGCGTCGCCGGTTGAAAAGGTTGATGGCGCCATCAAAAATCTCATCGCAGATATGTTCGAGACTATGATTGAAGCCAAGGGCATAGGTTTGGCCGCAACGCAGGTAGATGTTCATCAGCGCGTCATTGTCATGGATCTTTCTGAGGACAATACTGCGCCACGGATTTTTATTAACCCTGAGATTGAAGTTTTAGATGAAACTACTCAACTTTACGACGAAGGCTGCCTTTCCATACCGGGCTTTTATGAAACAGTTGAGCGCCCGTCAAGAGTCATGATTTCTGCGCTAGATGGCAATGGTGAGCCGTTTAAAGAGGAGGCTTGCGGCCTCTTAGCCATTTGCATACAGCACGAAATTGATCACTTAGAGGGTAAGTTGTTTGTGGACTATCTGTCCCCGTTGAAGCGACAAATCATTCGTAAAAAAATGAAAAAAAAGTAGGTATAGGATGCTTTTAAGGTGAAGGTTATTTTCGCTGGTACTCCAGGGTTCGCCGCTACCCATTTACAATCCATTCTAAACGACGATTGCTACCAATTAGTCGGTGTCTACACGCAGCCTGACCGTCCTGCCGGGCGTGGCAAAAAGATCACTCAAAGCCCAGTTAAAAGCCTTGCGATAGAGCATAACATTCCAGTTTTCCAGCCCTCATCTCTAAAAGAGCCTGAGCCACAACGAGAGCTCGCCGAATTAAACGCAGACATAATGGTGGTGGTCGCCTATGGGTTGATCCTCCCTCAAGCTGTTTTAAATACTCCCCGTTTAGGATGTGTAAATGTGCATGGTTCTCTCCTGCCAAAGTGGCGAGGGGCAGCTCCCATTCAAAGNGCAATTGAAGCGGGAGATGTTTCAACCGGCGTCACCGTGATGCAAATGGACGCGGGTCTTGATACGGGTGCAATGCTAACCATCTCTAGATGCGACATAGACAGCGATGAAACCAGCCTTTCGCTCTATGAAAAACTGGCTGTATTGGGCTCTGAGTCCCTCATGTCAACACTAGCAAAATTAAAAGCGGGTACCGCCATTGGCATAGCCCAAGATGATTCGCTAAGCTCTTATGCTCATAAAATTACAAAATCTGAGGCGCAGATTGACTGGGCAGAATCGGCAACTGATATTGATCGTCTCATAAGAGCCTTCAANCCAGCGCCCGCGGCCTATTCTTTGCTCNAAGGCCAGCGACTAAAGGTATGGTCGGCGATCGCTGTTACCTCACATCAAAAAGCTGCGCCTGGAGAAATCCTCTGCGCTGATGCCAAGGGAATATTAGTTAAATGTGGGGAAGATGCTATTTTATTAAATGAACTGCAATTAGCCGGGAAATCGCGATTGCCTGTTAGTGAAATATTGAAGGCGCGAGCAGCCAGCTTTGCCTGCGGGAAAATACTGGGTGTCTAAATCAACCAACACCAAACCTTTGAGCGCGCGCGTTGCTGCTGCGGAGGTGCTGGCCCACGTTCTGCGCGGCCAATCTTTGTCGGCTTTGCTTCCTAAATACGCCAGTCGGGTGCTCGAAAAGGAGCGCTCATTATTTAAAGAAATTTGTTTTGGGAGTCTGCGCTGGTACCCACAAATTGCACTCCTGATAAAACGCTTAGTCGAGAAACCTCTGCGGGAAAAAGACCTAGAAATACAGGGTCTAATTGCCTGTGGAATCTATCAGCTCATGCACATGAGAACCTCTGAGCATGCTGTAGTAAATGAAACCGTTGCTGCAACCAAAGGTTTAAACCGAGTGTGGGCCAAAGGCTTGGTCAATGCCGTACTGCGAACATTTCAGCGCGAGAAAGCCAGCCTTTTGCAAGAACAATTAGATAATAGCGTCTTCCAAACCGCTCACCCTAAATGGTTATTAAAAAAGCTAGAACAGGCATGGTCGCCTGATCTAGCTGCCGAAATTGTCTCCGGCAACAACGAGCGCGGCCCCATGACTTTGCGTGTTAACACTCTACGTCAAACTCGTGATGACTATCTTGAGCGGCTTAAAGCCACAGACATAATCGCAGAACGGACCCAGTATAGTAGCGTGGGCATTACTCTGGAAGCCGCCGTGGATGTCCTGCAGTTGCCTGGCTTTGAGGAAGGCGAAATCAGTGTTCAAGACGAGGCTGCACAATTGGCCGCATCATTGCTGCTACTTGAGCCTAATCAAATAGTGCTAGATGCCTGTTGTGCCCCAGGAGGTAAGACTTGCCATATTTTAGAAACTGAGCCGGGCATTAAGTCACTTTTNGCTATCGACTCGGAGCCTCGGCGGCTGCTCAAAGTGGAAGAAAATTTAGATCGATTAAAACTGCAGTCGGATCTCAAGGCGGCGGATGCCAGTGACTTAGACGCCTGGTGGGATAAAACGCCATTTGACAGAATTCTACTGGATGCCCCCTGCTCAGCAACCGGCGTTATTCGCCGTCATCCCGACATCAAAATTCTGCGCAAACCCTCAGATATTGATAAGCTTGCCGAGATCCAAGCAANACTGCTTGAAAGACTCTGGCAAACGCTCGCNAATGAGGGTATTTTAGTTTATGCCACCTGTTCGGTCCTTCCTGAGGAAAATGATCAGGTAGTCAAGGCTTTTGTTGGGTCGCGAGAAGATGTTGAGATAATGACAATTGATGCTAGTTGGGGTGAAATTACGGATTGTGGGCGACAGTTGTTCCCCACCACTGATGGCCATGACGGCTTTTACTACGCAAGACTACGTAAAATTGGCCGTCCAGTTTAAACGCTGGCAAAAAGCGGAATAGCGATGAAAATAATCATAGTGGGTGCAGGGCAAGTCGGTGGAACTCTCGCCGAAAATTTAGCGCGTGAATATGCCGACATCACTCTTATTGACATTAATGAGCGTGCACTTCGCTCTCTTCAAGATCGGCTAGATATTCGTACCGTTGTCGGGACTGGCTGTTATCCTGACGTGTTGGTTAAGGCCGGTATTGAAGACGCCGATATGCTGGTCGCGGTCACTAGTAGTGATGAGGTCAACATCATCGCTTGCCAGGTCGCATATTCTCTGTTCCATACGCCGACCAAAATAGCCCGAGTAAGAGCCTACAACTACACCAACCCAAAGTACAAAAGCGTTCTGTTCAACGATAAAAACATGCCTGTCGATGTAATGATCACCCCCGAGCAGGCAGTCACGGACTATATCCGTAAACTGATTGAGCAGCCCGGTGCTCTGCAGGTGCTAGATTTTGCCGATGGTGTTATCCAATTGGTTGGCCTGCGCGCTGTTAAAGATAGCCCGCTGGTAGGTCAAGAACTCCGAACACTCAAAGAACATATGCCCAAGGCTGACGCTCGTGTTGCAGCTATCTACAGAAAAGATAGAGCTATTTTCCCGGTTGGTGACACTGTAATAGAGGACGGCGACGAGGTATTCTTTATTGCCGCTAAAAAGAATATCCGTAAGGTAATGAGTGAGTTACGCCGCCTTGAAAAACCGTATCACCGCCTAGTTATTGCTGGCGGAGGTAATATAGGGTTTCGTCTAAGTAAAGCGCTAGAAGAACACTACAATATTAAAATTATTGAGTTTTCACCTGAGCGCGCCGCCTATCTGTCAGAAAAACTTAATAGGGCTGTGGTACTAAATGGCTCAGCAACAGATCAAGAATTATTGCTCGAAGAAAATATCGACAAAACTGATGTTTTCCTGGCGCTCACAAATGATGATGAGGTTAATATCATGGCCTCCCTGCTGGCAAAGCGGCTGGGTGCAAAAAAAGTGATGACTCTCATCAGTAATCCGGTTTATGCCGAGCTAATGCAAGGTGGCGAAATCGATATCGCCATCTCTCCACAACAAGTAACCATTAGCTCGCTACTGACGCATGTGCGCCAAGGCGACACGGTAAGCGTTCACTCGCTACGACGCGGAGCGGCAGAAGCGCTGGAATTTATTGTCCACGGCGATGCCAAGTCGTCAAAAGTGGTGGGGCGCGCTATTGGTGACATAAAGTCTCCTCCAGGCTCTACGTTAGCAGCCTTAGTTCGTAACGGAGAGGTCATTATCGCGCATCATGATATCGTGATTGAAAGTGACGATCATGTCATTGTGTTCGTCGTTGACAAAGCAAACACCAAGGCTGTGGAGAAACTCTTCGCAGTCGGCTTCACTTTTTTTTAGGGCCAAGCCTTTATGCATATTGCAGTTATAGCAAGAGTTCTGGGCATGCTGCTGATGATATTCAGTTTGACTATGCTGTCGCCGATAATCGTAGCCTACCTCTACCAAGAAAATACTGCCTCAATGTTTTTCTTAGCCTTCGCTATTACACAAATAGTGGGCTTGGTGTTTTGGCTGCCGACAAAAAATAAGACCGGGGAGCTGCGCACAAGAGACGGTTTCTTTGTCACGGTTTTTTTCTGGTTGGTTCTAAGCGTTTTCGGAACTTTACCGCTGATGTTCTCAGAAGCCACTAATTTAGTATTTATTGATGCGCTGTTCGAATCTGTCTCTGGTCTGACGACAACAGGGGCCACTGTCCTTTCCGGACTCGATGACCTACCAAAATCAATTCTTTACTACCGCCAACAGTTACAGTGGCTAGGCGGTATAGGTATTGTGGTTATTGCAGTGGCTATACTGCCAATGCTAGGTATCGGTGGCATGCAAATATATCGAGCTGAAACGCCGGGGCCAATGAAAGACGCTAAGTTAACGCCGCGTATCGCTGAAACCGCCAATGTCCTATTTAAAATATATCTAGCCCTGACAGCGGTTTGCGCTCTTGCCTATTGGTTAGCAGGAATGGATGGGTTTGATGCCATTGGGCACAGTTTTTCAACCGTCGCAATTGGTGGTTTCTCAACGCATGATGCCAGCATAGGTTTCTTTGACAGTGACCTGATTATGGCCATATGCGCGTTTTTCATGATCATTTCCGGCCTAAACTTTGCCCTTCATTATCATGTATGGCACAACCGTCGACTAAGCTTCTATTGGGCAGATCCAGAGGCACGTATGTACCTGTACCTGCTTCTATTTGGCGCATTGATAACCTGCCTATACCTCTACTTTAGTGGCACCTATGGCTGGGAAGACAGCATAAGTCTCGGGGTTTTCCAGTTGGTCTCAATATTGACTACCACCGGATTTACCACCACTGACTTCAACTCCTGGCCAACGTTCTTGCCCTTCTTTTTGATCTTCCTCTCTTTCTTTGGTGCCTGTGCCGGATCAACCGGTGGAGGAATAAAAATTGGTCGTATGTTAATTATGGCTCAGCAGGGCATTCGTGAGGTCTATAGGCTCATACACCCCAACGCGGTGCTGCCCATAAAGATACGTAACCGTCGAATTCCCGACCGTGTTGCCGATGCTATCTGGGCGTTCTTTGGTGTTTATTTGGGCGTGTTTTATTTGATGGTGTTGCTGTTGTTAGCGTCGGGTCTTGATTATGTTACTGCCTGGTCAGCCACAGCAGCTGCACTGAACAATTTAGGGCCCGGGTTGGGAGCCGTAGCAACGAACTATGCTGACTTGGGGTCCTTTGCAAAAGTTGTTTTATGTTGGGGTATGTTGCTTGGCCGGCTCGAAATATTCACGCTTCTCGTTCTATTTATGCCAACATTTTGGAAAAACTAGCCGACCGAAAATCTTTTTCACAGCCGACCATTACGTCTACTACTTTTGCTTGCGCGCTTGGTAGTAGGCTTCTTCAGAAATAGCATGATACGCCGTGGCTTGCTTTTGAAAGGCCTTGACTGACTCAGCAATACGCCGAGAAATATCCGAATCATCGGCCAGTTCTTCCAGCATGTCCTCAGAGATATTGCGCAACTCCGCAACAACCTCATCGGGAAGCTTTCTAAGCTGAACGCCATGGGTCTCGACAAGACTCACCAATGCTTCATTGTTTCGTGCGGTATATTCATCCAGCATATCCTGATTTACTGCTCGTGCCGCTGTCTCAACAATCGCTTGCAAATCGGCCGGTAAACTCGCCAGTGCATCTTTGTTAACAATTAGTTCCAGGGTCGGACCTGGTTCATGCCAACCAGGGTAATAATAATACTTTGCCACCTGATGAAACCCGAGCGCTATGTCATTGTAGGGGCTTACCCATTCTAATGCGTCAATGACCCCTGTCTGCATAGCCGTATAAAGCTCGCCGCCCGCAATAGTGACTGATATTCCTCCCGCTCGGGTGATTACATCGCCGCCCATGCCGGGAATGCGCATTTTTAACCCTTTGATGTCTTCCATAGAGTTGATTTCACGATTAAACCAACCGGCCATTTGTACTCCCGTATTGCCTCCCGCAAAAGGTACTAGATTAAACTCATCATAGAGCTCTCGCCATAGTTCTAGGCCGCCGCCNTAGTGTAGCCAGCCATTCATCTCTTGGGCATTTAAGCCAAAGGGGACTGACGTAAAGAAAGCTGNGGCCTTAGCTTTGCCGGTCCAGTANTAAGACGCTCCGTGACCCATCTCCGCAGTGCCCTGAGACACCGCATCAAAGACTTCAAAGGCGGGCACTAACTGACCAGCGCCGTAGACCTTAATCTTTAGGCGTCCGGCACTCATTGCCGCGACTTTGCTAGCAAAATTTTCTGGGGCCAACCCTAATCCCGGGTAATTTTTAGGCCATGTGGTGACCAATTTCCACTTAAACATTTCCTCGGGCTGAGCTACTTGAGTGACGGTTGATTGGCTGTCATTATCTGCGCAACCAATCAGTAACATGGCCATAAGTGTGGCTAATACAATTCGCATCCTACTTCCTCTTCTACTGATGAAATGAATTCTTATTATTAAATGGCGGCAAGGTTAGCTGAGGCAAGAATTAAAATTTTAGTGCCCGCCTGTTCAAACCTTACGTGCACGCGTGCCCGGGGGCCATTACCTTCAAAGTTCAAAATCACTCCCTCTCCATAAACAGTATGGTTCACCTGTTGCCCCAACTGAAAGCCCGTGTCATCACCCTGATCACTGCGAATAGCACTGGCAGCATAACTTGTCGGTCGTGCGATAGTGTTCTGTAGCCGCACTTCTTCGATAACCTCTTTTGGAATATCGCGGACAAATCGAGAGACGGAATTAAATGACTCACTGCCATAAATAGAGCGGCTCTCAGCGAAGGTGAGATACAGTTTTTGCATGGCGCGAGTAATACCCACATACGCTAACCTACGCTCTTCCTCTAAACGGCCTGGCTCGTCCAGTGACATCTTATGTGGAAAGAGATTTTCTTCCACACCCGCAATGAACACTAGGGGGAACTCTAATCCTTTTGCACTGTGCAAGGTCATCAGCTGCACTGCGTCTTGGTCTTCATCGGCTTGGCGATCACCAGAGTCTAACGCAACTTGGTCCAGAAACTGAGGTAGCGTGGGCAAGTCCTTGTCCTCCGGCTCAAAATTCCGGCATGCGCCGATCAATTCCTCTAAGTTCTCCACCCGCGCCTGTCCTCGCTCGCCCTTTTCGCGGCGGTGCATCTCGATCAGCCCGCTATACTGGATTGCGTTTTCAGCCTGTTCAAACAGTGGCAACTCGTCAAGTTGCCCACTCATCTCGTTGATCAGCTGCAGAAATCCTGCGATTGCATTGCTCGCTCGAGCGGCCAAGCGCTTTTCGTCAACCAAAACACAGGCTGCGGTCCAGAGTGAGGAGGTGTTAGCCCTAGACAGTTCGCGCACCAGCTCAAGCGTGCGATCACCGATACCGCGCGGCGGCACATTAACGACACGCTCAAAAGCAACATCGTCATGGCAATTTAGCATCAATCGGAGATAAGACAGGGCATTTTTTATTTCTAACCGCTCATAGAACCTCTGACCACCGTAGATCCGATAAGGAATCTCCGCCTGCAGCAATGCGGCTTCCAACACTCGAGATTGCGCGTTTGATCGGTATAGAATTGCAGCGTCCTCGCGGCGATTGCCATCACTCACCCAGCTCTGTAATCGATCTGCAATGTATCGAGATTCATCGTACTCATTAAATGCGGCATATAGTGCAATTGGCTCGCCGTCTCCAGAATCAGTCCACAGGCTCTTACCAAGGCGTTCAGAATTTTTCGCAATAACCGCGTTAGCCGCTAAAAGAATATTAGAAGTTGAGCGATAATTTTGCTCTAACTTCACCGTGTGTGTTCCTACAAAGTCACGCTCATAACTGAGGATGTTTTCAACTTTGGCTCCGCGCCAACCATATATAGATTGATCATCGTCACCCACCGCAGTCATTGCGCTCACTTTCCCTGCTAACAGTCTTAGCCAAGCATACTGAACGGCATTGGTGTCCTGGAACTCATCGACCAAAATATGTTGAAAGCGTTGCTGGTAGTGTTCAAGCACTTGCGGATTATGTTTCCATAACTCCAATGCCCTTAGAAGCAACTCGGCAAAATCAATCACCCCCAGTCGGTCGCAGGTCTCCTCATAACCACGATAAATGCGCAACATCGTGGCTATGAAGGGGTCACCGCCCTCTTGGAAATGTGTAGAGCGCAGGCCTTCATCTTTTTGACCATTGATCCACCACTGGGCTTGCTTNGGTGGCCAGCGCTGCTCATCGAGATCCATGCTACGCATGACCCTCTTAACTAACCGTAACTGGTCATCGGAATCTAAAATTTGAAAATTTTCAGGCAACTTAGCATCTCGCCAGTGCGCTTTTAATAAGCGATGCGCCAGACCATGAAAGGTACCTACCCACATGCCCCGCAAAGACATACCCAAGAGCTCATCAATACGCTCACGCATTTCCCGCGATGCTTTGTTAGTAAAGGTCACCGCCAAGATGCTGTAAGGGGAGACATTGTCGACCTGAATTTTCCAGGCGATACGATGCACCAATACCCGCGTTTTACCACTGCCGGCGCCGGCCAAAACAAGCAAATGCTTTTTATCGCTGGTCACTGCCTCTTCTTGCGCAGCGTTGAGATTTTTTAATATTGAGGTTACGTCCATAGGTCTGCATTCTAGCAACATACGTCATAAAAAAACGCGGTAGTGCGGCGTTCTTTTTTAGTTTTTTGTCTGCGGAGGTAACTTAGTAAGCGCATCTCGCATGAAATGGCACAAATCCATAGGAAAAAGCCGCTTTTTTACTACAAAACTGGCAATTTCATGCGTTTTCTTGTAAATTTTTTACATAAATAAATTTGGACAACCCATGAAACCTGCTGAACTCACACAAACCATTAGCGATACACTAAGCCGTTTACGTAAATCAGAGCTTAAGGTCGCCGATTTTGTACTGAAAAATCCTCTTGCAGTGATCCGCATGCGCATTGTCGACCTCGCAGAAAAGGCTGGGGTCAGTGAGCCAACAGTAGTTCGCTTCTGCCGGGCCGTTGGCTGTACCGGTTTCCAAGACTTTAAGCTCGCTCTCGCACAGCAACTAGCTTCAAGTCCTAGTTACGGCCAAATTGCGGTAACCGATACAGATTCAACTCGCGAGTACACCTATAAGGTTTTTGATTCCACGGTAGATACCCTTTTAAAAGTTCGTGATCGCCTGGTCTTAGCAAATCTAGAGGCGGCCGTAGCAGCAATCTGTGCCGCAGGTCGAGTTGAGTTTTATGGCTTTGGCGCATCCGCCGCGGTCGCCTTTGATGCACAACACAAGTTTTTTAGATTACAAATACGGTCAGCAGCATACTCTGACCCACACCTACAAAACATGTCAGCCACCTCTTTGAATCCTGGTGATGTCATTGTTGCCATCTCTCAGTCAGGTCGATCTCAAGCATTGCTTGATTCCATGGAGTTAGTCAAAAACGCGGGTGGAATTGTCATCGGCTTGGCGCCGAGCTCATCGCCAGTAGCCAAAAGTGCAACAATCGCTATTGAGGTAGACGCCAAGGAAGACATACAGATATACACTCCATTATCATCACGCATTGCACATCTTGCTGTAATTGATGTCTTAGCCATTGGGGTAGCACAGAAGAAAGGCCCGAAGCTACAAGAACATTTGCAACAACTTCAGGCCGGGCTTGCGTCATTACGGAGCTCTTAGCCTAACAGTACCGGCTCATTGAAGAGCGCTGACTCTAACCAGCTTACCTTCTTTGCCGTCAGTGGCAAGAATCAAGCTACCGTCCGGTGCAGCGGTAATATGTCGAATTCGCCCAAAGTTATTCCAAAGGACTTCTTCACTAACGACCTTGTTATCGACAATCTGTAGTCGTCTCACATCACCCGGCACTAGAGCAGAGATGAACAAGTTGCCTTGCCACTCTGGGAACATGTCGCCTTGATAAAGCAGCATGCCTGAAGGGGCGATTGAAGGAACCCAATACTTTATTGGCTGCTCCATACCGGTCTGCTCGGTAAATGGCGAAATAATGGCTCCACTGTAATCAACACCATAGGTTATTGCTGGCCAACCATAGTTTTTGCCCGGCTCAACAATATTTAATTCATCACCGCCCATGGGGCCATGTTCATTTTCAAAGATAGTGCCGTCACTTGCGATGACCAGGCCCTGAGGATTTCTATGCCCATAGGACCAAATTTCTGGGAGCGCTCCAGGCGTATCAAGGAATGGATTATCGTTTGGTATAGTGCCATCGTCATTAATGCGAATCATCTTTCCAAAATGGTTGTCTAGCGTCTGCGCTTGTTCGCGGTAATTAAAGCCGTCTCCAGAAGTAATCAACAGAGTCCCATCTGCCATAAATCGTATTCGCGCCCCATAATGTGCGGCTGTTTTACGCAGTGGCTCTGATCCAAAAATAGTCTCAACACTCACTAGGCTATTTCCCTCTAGCTGACCACGCACAACTACCAGTCGATTTAATTTCTTTTGCTCACTGTCAGCACCAGCAAATGACAGATAAATCAGTTTGTTTTCAGAAAAATTAGGATGTAAAAGAACTTCGGCCAACCCACCCTGACCGGCAAACAACACCTCTGGGACCCCAGCCACTGGCTCAGGATTCAGTACGCCATCGGTGATAAACCGCAGGCTGCCAGAGCGCTCGGCCACTAGCCACTCCCGCTCAGAGACAAAGGCTAAGCTCCATGGATTATCCAGACCTTCGACGATAATTTCCGTTTGGTAATTAGTCTCGCTGCCATGCGCAAACAGGCAGCAAAACAGTAGGCTGGCCAATAAGGCCGCTCGATTAGACTTCTTCATTATCATGTCCTCCAGACAGTTGTGCCCCAAAGTAATATCCAGCAATCGCGCCCCCCAAAATCAAACAAAGCTTACCCAATAGCGTGCGTGCGCCGGCAATTAAGTCTAAGTTATAAAAGGCCAGAGGCATCAATGCCACAATAGCGAATAATGCTGTGCCGCCAGCTAATGCGTAGAGCAATCGGCGCCCGGTATTCATCCACTTTGACAGCAGATAGGCGACTATAAAGGCAATTAATAACCCGGCAAATACCACCACAATAATCGGATAAGCCCCGGCAGCGCTCATGCCCACTAAATCACTCATCAGCATAGAAACAATGACTGACAAGGTTATTGGCATGTTAATAGAGTCGAGCCATAAGAGATTGGATATTGATGTTTGAAGTGCCACGCATGACATGGCGATCAACACCGATATTAGAAATGCAGCAATTGTTCTAAACATGGTCCTCGACTCGCTGTAGTTATAACAAGGTAGGATAGTCGAGGGTTTTGAACAAGTTTACAACCTAATTGTTGGACTTTATAAATCGAGATAGGATCTCTGATAGCTTTTCAGCCCTGGTCCACTGGAAAAAATGACCGCCGCCAATCATTTCATGTGGCTGATCCTTGGTTCCTGGTACTTGGGCTAAAAATTGCTTTTCAAAGCCATTCGTGACTGGGTCGTCGCCGGCACCGACACATAAAAAGGGCTTTTCAAACTCAGAAAAGAAATCCCATGCTTTCTTTTGCGCCTCTAGGGAGCGATCAGGAATACTTGGCACCTGACTAGGCATCGCTCGCACTGCCATTTTTAACGCGGCATTCGGGAAAGGCGCTTCAAACGCTTTACTAATACTAGAACCAAATGGTGATATATTTGATAACCCAAGATTAACCATTGCCAGCTCAAATGCTACAGCTAATTTATTTCTCGTTTCCATCATTGATGACGCAATAATCCCAGCAGGGGGGTTGATGGCATCCCAAGTATATTTCTGCCAATAAGCAAATTTTCGGATCCCTGAATAGGGGTCCTCCCCGCCAAAACCGTTCATTTTGCTGACCTGCTTACGCATAGATGCCATTGTAATTTTCTCTGGCCCCGCTCTGAACGCTAAAATTTCATCAACAATCTCTTGAGGAACATTTGGGCTATAGGGTAATCCAGTATTCCCCATAGCGACTCGTTCAAATCGATCACCATTATCTGCCACCATACGTAGGCCAATTAAACCTCCCCAATCTTGGCCAAAAAAAGTGAGCCTAGAAAAATCATTCTGCACTAGCCATTGGTTCATCCAGTCTACTTGCCGCTGATAGCTATAGTCTTCTCTGGCAGCGGGCTTATCAGATTTACCATACCCAGGGAGATCTGGGGCAATCACACGGATCCCAGCCTTCACTAAGTGGGGGATCATCCTGGCGTACAAATAACTCCACACAGGCTGTCCATGCATAGCCAGTAAGATTGGACCATCGGCTGGACCCTCGTCAATGTGATGGATACGCAAATCAGACCCATCGTGAGTTTTGATCGCGGTGTAATGAGGCTCAAAAGGATAATCAGCAAGAGAGTCGAAGCGATGATCGGGGGTTCGCAAAATTTTCATTTTGTTCTTGTCCTCATAAGTTGGTTGCTTTATGCATATATTGGCAGTATAAATGCCAATATATGCATAAAGCAACCAACTTATGGCTCTGTATAGCGCCAGAGGGCTTTAGACCAAGATTAAAAAGTCACTTTTAACTTTACTCCGCCGCGACTGAATGACTTTGAACAGTGAATTACTCTTCCTTATAATTCGCTCCAAGAATGCCTTTTTCTTTTAGGGTTTTAGTTAGTTTTTCCAAACCAGGGAGCGCGATCTCTCCACCCATCCCGAAAACAAATCCCATGACTGCTAACCCTTCCATAATTTTGTCCTATTGTTGCTTATAGTCCGGATCATGGTTATCCAT
>JGI24538J26636_10000366_pt1 | contig 13442 bp, 13 predicted proteins | sample SouAtlMetagenome_FD_26636 | JGI IMG/M metagenome (IMG submission 26636) | reverse complement strand
CCTCTAACAGTTTTTCTGAAACAAAAGCATTTTGTACAGGTTTAATAAAAACTGATTTTAATTGATGATATTCTGAATGATATGTTGTCCTCATTAGACTTCTTATTTATACATTAGTATTATTCAGGTAGTGAAAAAGAACTATCTTGGCTTTGTATTTGCTTGTTTAATTATATAGCATCATATGAATTGATGCAAGTATGCAAATGATTCGTCATTTATTTCGACAACTTATAAGGGGATGGACTATATGTATATCATCAAAAAATAGTAAAGTTGTATCTAAATTAAATTATGGTCAATAATGAATATAAACACCATTAATAATATAAATAGAATAACCCATTGAAATATTACTAAAAACCGTTCTACAAGTACTGCCATTTTAGATTCTCCATGCTTTATTAACCAGTCTTCAAACATTCTTGGATTTATCATTAAGAACATTAAAAACAACGCAGCTACAAAAAATAATTCTTCTATTAACTGATTCATAAATTTGTTTAATTCTTCTGTAAAGATAATAAAATACGATTTAAATGCCTTCGGCTTGAAGGATTAGGAGAGGTGTCTNTATTAAACCAACATAAGCATACCAAACAACTACCATACTTTTATACCTTTTAAATTATAAATACACTATCTACCTATCATTTATAACGTAACTGATAAGTATTGTAGAGCTAACTGTATTGTCGCAAAGCATTTAAACATTAACTAGATTGTTTACACTAGTTTTCTTTGTTTTTAATCCATTTCATATAAATATATACAGGTATTCCAATTAGCATTAACAAAAAACCATAGAAAACAGTTTCATATCCAGAACCATATATTGCCCACAAAGAATAGGCAAAACCTAAAGCAGACAATATAAATGTTTTAATCCAACTTTTAGTATGAAGCTTTTTTTCAATGACAATTAAAGCATATGATGCTGCAGTAAATAAATATGGCATTAATATGACCAATACTGTTAGCTGAACAATAAATTCAAATTGTTCAACCAAACCTTCTGTATAATTCATTAACATCACAATCGATGACAATACTCCACCGATAATAAATCCATTAACAGGAGCACCATTTTTATTTTCTTTCTTAAAAAATTCTGGGAACAAATCATCTTTTGCAGTTGCCATAGAAATTTGGCCTGTAATTAAAATCCATCCATTCAGTACTCCGATTCCAGAAATTAAAACACCTACAGCAACAAAATAACCGCCATAGTTTCCACCAATAATTTTAGCAGCTTCTGCAAATGGCGCAGGAGAATTTTGTAAAATATCTAAAGGCAAAACACCAAATAAGACAACTGTACCTAAAATATATAAGATCGTAACAATAATAGTTCCTAACATAGTAGCTTTTGGGATAGTTTTATCAGGGTTTTCTATATTTTCTGCAGGTATGGTAGCACATTCTATACCTAAAAAAGCATACAGCGTTAAAGTGGCAACTGCAGAAATAGCTGAAAAATTACTTTCTCCTGTTAAATTAAATGTAGGAAAATTGTCAAACTCAAAAAAGAAGAGTCCGACAATAATAACAAACAGAAGTGGTAATATTTTAAATATGGTAGTAATTAGTTGAATTTTACCTGACTCTTTAATTCCTCTAGCATTAATCCAAGTAAATATCCAAATAAGTGCTAAGCCAAGGCTAACAGATAATATCGAATTGCTTGCTAGTTCAGGAATAAAAAAGCTGGCGGCACCTATTATAGCTATTGCAACAGCTCCGTTACCCACCCAACAGGCAATCCAATAACCCCAAGCAACCAAAAACCCTATAAAATCACCAAATCCTGCTTTTGAGTATATATAGGGTCCTCCACTTTTACTAACAATAATCCTACTAAAATTACTAAATATTTTTGCTAAAATTAAAGCACCAGTAGCCGTAAATATCCATCCTAGTAGGCTTATACTGCCATAGCTTGATAATACCGCAGGTAAAACAAATATACCTACACCTATCATATTACCAACTACCAGGGAAGTTGTGGTCAGCAAACCAATCTTTTGAGATTTAGTTTTCATATATTATAATAAATTGGTTAAATTTAAAGTCAGTTTACGAAAATACAATAAACACATTTAGCCATGCCAAAAATGTTTCATATCAATTCAGATATTTCTAAAGCAGAAACTTTACCAGCAACTTTTTATAAAGACAAAGATATTTTTGAAAACGTAAAAGAGAAAATATTCTTAAAAACTTGGCAATGGATTGGTGATGAAAATTTAGTAAAGCTTCCACAATCAGTTTATCCTTTAGTGCTTCTAGATAATTATTTAACGGAACCCTTAGTCATCGTAAGAAACGAGAAAGATGAAATCAATTGTTTTACTAATGTTTGTACCCATAGAGGTAATTTAGTGGCCTTACATCCTGGTAAAGCAAAAAAACTGACCTGTATGTATCATGGCAGACGCTTTAATTTAGATGGAGCATTTGAATATATGCCAGAATTTGAAGATGCAGATGATTTTCCAAGACCTTGTGATAATTTACATAAGTTTCCATTAGAAAAATGGGGACCTTTGTTGTTTGTAGGTTTAAATCCTGAGTTTCAGTTTTCAAAAGTAATCGATAAAATGAAAGAACGTATTGGTTTTCTTCCATTAGATGAATTTTCCTTAGACACCTCCACCAGCAAAGATTTTCTAGTTCACGCAAATTGGGCATTATATTGTGATAATTATTTAGAAGGTTTTCATGTTCCTTTTGTACATGAAGGTTTAAACAAAATGCTTGATTATGGCAGCTATAAAACAGAAATCTACGAGCATTGCAATCTCCAAATTGGATATACAAATGAAGCTACTGAAGTATTTGACCTACCAGAAGGTCATTTAGATTATGGTAAAAATGTAGCTGCTTATTATTATTGGGTTTTCCCAAATATGATGTTTAACTTTTACCCTTGGGGTCTTTCTTTAAATATAGTTAAACCAATCGATATCAATAGAACTAAAGTATCTTTTATCTCTTATGTATATGATCCAACTAAATTAAATAAAGGAGCGGGTAACGATTTAGATAAAGTAGAACGGGAAGATGAGTTTGTGGTGGAAAATGTTCAAAAAGGAGTGAATTCTTCTTTTTATAAGGCAGGAAGGTTTTCGCCAAAAAGAGAAAAGGGGGTACATCACTTTCATAGCTTACTGGCACTATATTTAAATAAATAATTTCAAAATATTTATTTAATTTCTCTTTAGAATAAGTGTAAAATTGCATAGCATTAATTACTTTTGACAAATAAATAGATAAACTATGAAACCTGATTTATTTGAAGCTCCAGATTATTACAATCTTGATGATTTATTAACAGATGAACATAAATTAATCCGTGATACCGCTAGAGAATGGGTAAAGCGTGATGTTTCCCCTATTATTGAAGAATATGCTCAAAAAGCAGAATTCCCCCATCAAATAGTAAAAGGATTAGCTGATATTGGCGCTTTTGGTCCTTATATTCCTGAAGAATATGGTGGNGCTGGATTGGATCAGATTTCATANGGNTTAATTATGCANGAAATTGANCGTGGAGATAGTGGTGTGAGAAGNACCGCTAGTGTTCAATCTTCNTTAGTAATGTATCCAATATGGAAATATGGAAATGAAGAACAACGCTTGAAATATCTTCCAAAATTAGCTTCTGGTGAATTTATTGGATGCTTTGGGTTAACAGANCCAGATTTCGGATCGAATCCTGGAGGAATGGTTACCAATTTTAAAGATATGGGTGATCATTATCTTTTAAATGGTGCCAAAATGTGGATAAGTAATTCTCCGTTTGCAGATATCGCAGTGGTTTGGGCAAAAAATGAAGAAGGAAGAATACATGGTTTAATTGTTGAGCGTGGTATGAAAGGTTTTTCAACTCCAGAAACTCATAACAAATGGTCTCTTCGTGCTTCAGCTACTGGAGAATTAATATTTGACAATGTAAAAGTGCCGAAAGAAAATCTATTGCCTAATAAATCCGGTTTAGGAGCACCTTTGGGATGTTTAGATTCGGCTCGATATGGAATTGCATGGGGAGCTATTGGAGCGGCAATGGACTGTTATGATACGGCTCTTAGATATAGTAAAGAACGTATTCAATTTGGAAAACCAATTGGACAGTTTCAATTACAACAAAAGAAATTAGCGGAGATGATTACTGAAATAACTAAAGCTCAATTATTAACTTGGCGTTTAGGTGTTTTAAAAAATGAAGATAAGGCAACTACTGCTCAAATCTCTATGGCTAAAAGAAATAATGTAGATATGGCAATTAATATTGCTCGGGAAGCGAGACAAATGTTAGGGGGCATGGGAATTTCTGGTGAATATTCTATTATGCGTCATTCTATGAATTTAGAAAGCGTAATTACCTATGAAGGAACCCATGATATCCATTTATTAATTACAGGAATGGATGTTACAGGACTAAACGCTTTTAAATAAATAGAAATAAAAATTATTATAAATTTAAAATCCTACTAGATCAGATATCTAGTAGGATTTTTTATGAGTATTAAGTTTAATAGATTTATTAGTCACCGCTTTTTTTATCTTAAATACCAGACTCTTTTCTAGCAAATACTAAATCATTAAGCGGATTATTTTTAGATTTAATAAGCTTACTCTAAACTTGATTTGTAAAATACTTCGTAAATTGTTGCAAACATTCTTACTAATTTAAATATTCAAAATCATGAATAATTATCATATAAAGCACCTTGAAGAATACTATAAGATATATCATAAATCAGTTAAGGAACCGTTAGTGTTTTGGGAAAAAATTGCTGAAGAGAATTTTACATGGTACAAAAAGTGGGACAACGTATTGGAATGGGATTTTAAAAAACCGGAGATAAAATGGTACCAAGGAGCAAAACTTAATATAACCGAAAATTGTATAGATCGCCATTTAAGCACAAAAGGAAACAAAACTGCAATCCTATTCGAGCCAAACAATCCAGGTGAAGAAACACAACATATTACCTATAATCAATTGCATGAGCGTGTTAATAGATTTGCTAATGTTTTAAAAAATGAAGGCCTTAAAAAAGGAGACAGGGTTTGTGTCTATTTACCAATGATCCCTGATTTAGCAGTTTCTGTATTGGCTTGTGCACGAATTGGAGCAATTCATTCTGTCGTTTTTGCTGGGTTTTCGGCTACAGCATTATCAACACGAATAAATGATAGTGATTGTAAAATAGTAATTACCAGTGACGGTTCGTATAGAGGTAATAAAACCATCGATTTAAAAGAAATTGTGGACGAAGCCTTAAATGATTGCGCTGGTGTTAATTCAGTATTAGTTGCAAAAAGAATAAACTCTGAAGTAACTATGAAAGAAGGTCGTGACAAATGGCTTCAACCGCTATTAAACAATGCATTATCAGAATGTGAACCAGAAGTTATGGATGCAGAAGATCCTTTGTTTATCCTTTATACCTCAGGCTCTACAGGAAAACCTAAAGGCATGGTTCATACCACTGCTGGCTATATGGTTTATACCGCTTATACTTTTAAAAATGTATTTAATTATAAAGACGATGACATTTACTGGTGCACTGCTGATATTGGTTGGATAACTGGCCATAGTTATATTGTATATGGACCTTTAGCAAATGGTGCCACTACCGTTATGTTTGAAGGAGTACCCAGCTATCCTGATTATGGTCGTTTTTGGGAAATTGTTGAAAAACATAAAATCACCCAATTCTACACGGCACCAACAGCTATTAGAGCATTAGCAAAAGAGCATTTAGATTATACAACTAAATACGATTTATCCTCATTAAAAGTACTAGGTTCTGTTGGAGAACCAATTAATGAAGAGGCTTGGCATTGGTATAATGATCATATCGGGAAAAAGAAAAGCCCAATTGTAGATACTTGGTGGCAGACAGAAACTGGCGGAATCTTAATTTCTCCACTACCAAATATAACTCCAACCATACCTACTTATGCAAGCTTACCCTTACCAGGAATACAGCCATGTTTAATGGATGAAAAAGGAAAAGAAATAACTGAAAATCAAATAGATGGGCGTTTATGTATTAAATATCCTTGGCCTTCAATCGCTAGGACTATTTGGGGAAATCACCAACGATATAAAGAAACCTATTTTTCTGCTTATAAGAATAAATACTTTACAGGAGATGGAGCCTTGCGAAATACCATAGGTTATTACAGAATAACAGGTAGGGTTGATGATGTAATTATTGTTTCTGGACATAATTTAGGAACAGCTCCAATTGAAGACGTTATAAATGAACACCCTGCTGTTGCAGAATCTGCTATCGTAGGATTTCCTCATGACGTTAAAGGAAATGCTTTATATGGTTATGTAATTTTAAAAGAAACTGGAGAAGAGAACTCATTTGATAAGTTACGTAAAGAAATCAATCAAATGATTACAGAACATATAGGGCCTATTGCTAAACTCAACAAAATTCAGTTCACACCGGGATTACCTAAAACACGTTCTGGAAAAATCATGAGACGTATTTTACGTAAAATAGCCGCTAAGGAAACTGATAATCTAGGAGATACTTCTACGCTATTAAATCCAGAAATTGTTCAAGAAATTATTGATAATTCGCTTTAAAAAGAGTCTTGCATCCAATTATTATAGAATATAAAGTAAAATAGCTTTAAGAAATTTAAAACTTAGTATAAATAACATCATCCTATAAAGAAATGATTTAACTTAGGTTTGTTTTGAAGACCTGCAAAAATTACTGAGTAGTTTATTTACGATACGTTGATTACTTCTTCTATTTGAGGAGCATATTTTTTAATAGTCATTTCAACTCCACTTTTCAATGTCATTTGATTAACAGTACAATCCACACAAGCACCTTGTAATTGGACTCGTACAGTTTTTTCATTTTCAATAGATAGTAAGGTTATATCGCCTCCATCATTTTGCAAAAAAGGACGGATTTCATCCAGTGCTTTTTGTACATTGTTTTTTAATTCTTCAGACATAAATTAATTTTTAGCTGCAGAGCAACCCACAGAATTAGTCATTTGTATAGCTTCAGTAGGTGGTAATACTTCATTCCTATTTTCTAGTTCTTTAATTACTCCTTTTGTTAACTTTTCAAACGCATCAGATAAAGTAGTGTTTTCTTGTAAGGCTGCTGGTCTTCCATTATCTCCAGCTTCTCTAATACTTTGCACCAACGGTATTTCTCCTAAAAATGGAATATTTAAATCATTAGAAAGATTTTTAGCTCCTTCTTTCCCAAATATATAATATTTATTCTCAGGTAATTCTTCAGGTGTAAAGTAGGCCATATTCTCAATAATTCCTAATACAGGAACTTGTATGTTGTCCTGTTGGAACATTGACACACCTCTTCTAGCATCTGCCAAAGCAACAGCTTGAGGAGTACTTACAACAACTGCTCCTGTAATTGGCATAGACTGCATAATACTCAAATGAATATCTCCAGTTCCAGGAGGAAGATCGATTAACATATAATCAAGCTGACCCCAAGCTGCATCAAAAATAAGCTGATTTAATGCTTTGGATGCCATAGGGCCTCTCCAAATTACCGCCTGTTCAGGAGTTGTAAAAAATCCAATAGACAATATGCTAACTCCATAATTTTCGACAGGTTTCATTTTACTTTTACCATCAATAGTTTTTGAAAGAGGACGTTCATTTATTACATCAAACATCATTGGNATTGANGGTCCGTAAATATCAGCNTCTAATACTCCTACTTTATAACCCATTTTTGATAAAGTAACTGCAAGNTTTGCTGTAATGGTTGATTTTCCTACTCCTCCCTTACCCGANGCTACTGCTATAATATTTTTAATTCCTGGTATTTTTTTACCTTTAATAAGGTTTGGATTNGCAGGCTGAATAGGTACTTCAATTTTAATATTAACAATTACCTTAGCATCTTGTGATACTTTTTCCTTTATAGTTTTGATAATATCNGATNTAGCTCTCTTTTTTATATGAAGAGCAGGAGTAGATATTTCTANATCTACAATAACTTCGTCTGCAAAAGTCATAATATTTTTCACCGCACCACTTTCTACCATNTTTTTACCNTCGCCTGCAACGGTGATAGTTTCAAGTGCTTTTAAAATATCTTCTTTATTAAATTTCATAGCAATATTTCTCTATAATTATCTTCAGTAATAGGGATTACCAAGAATTGATTCGATAATTAATTTAGATTAATTTCGATAATTAATTTAGATTAATTTCAAAATACAAATATACAAGGAAATGAGTTTTTAATCAGGTTAATTAAATAAAATATATCNGCNTTTAATCACAATTCTTTTTGGGGATCCCAAAAATATTTTTNAAAGTTTTGAATTTGATTTTCTTCCACCACTACCCCTTCACTTTCCAATAATTGTTGCATCAAATTAGTACCTCCAAAATGATGTTTTCCGCTTAACAAACCCAATCTATTAACAACGCGATGCGCGGAAACATCTGGATTATTGTGAGATGCATTCATTGCCCAACCAACCATTCGAGCACTTTTCGGACTTCCTAAATATTTGGCTAATGCACCATAAGAAGTAACTCTACCGTAAGGAATTTTAGCGGCTACTTGATGTACTTTTTTAAAAAAACCAATGTCCGTTGCCATTAAATTGTTCTAATAATCTTTATGAGAGTAAAAACCGAAACAATAGCAGTAACGGTTCCAATAAGATAGTTCATATTTAAATTCATTTTTCGTTGATTTTCTTTTGGTCTAAAAAACCATATATATACAAGCATTACAACAAAAGCACCTATCGTAGAACCTATTACGGTTGCAAATACACTTAAATGCGAAAAGGAGAACCATTTAAAAGAAGCGAATGTAATACTAATATATACCCAATATGGTATTGGCAATAAATTAACAGCACTTAAAAAAAAACCTCTTATAAATAATTTTGCTTTTGATTTAACCTCCTCTGTTTCTGGTTTTTTACTAGTATCTTTTGCTATAAAAAAGAAAAAAATGGTAATACTTATAAATACTCCTAAGACGACTTTTTGAAGCACGGTGATAATCTCTGGATTTTCATCTAAAAATCGAGCAAAAACTAATGCTATTAAGGTTTGAATTAAAATAGCTAAAGTTGCTCCAGCCACAAAAAAATATGCATTATTTTTTCCTTGACTCATACTTATTTTTGCAGCATACATATTTAACAAACCAGGAAGAGATGTTGATATAATGGTCCCGAATAGTCCAAAAAATAAGTAATAAATAAAATCCATAGGAGGCAAATTAAGTTCGTAATATAACAAAATTCAAATTAAGAAAAATTAAAACGCAGATAGGTAATCTTTTTATTAATAGCTAGATACTGGCTTTCATAATAAGTTTGAATATCAGTCACTTCTTTTGGAGCATTTGTAGTACCATATACATCGTGATGGGCATATTCAATAGTTAAACCAAGACCTTGTAAAAGTCCCAAAGTATAACCGTGCATATATTCACTATCCGTTTTAAGATGGACCATCCCATTTGGTTTCAGAATTTTTTTATACTTATTTAAAAAATCTGGATTGGTCATTCTATGCTTAGTTCGCTTGTATTTAATTTGAGGATCTGGAAACGTAATCCATATTTCATCCACTTCATTTTCATCAAAAATACAATCTACTAATTCTATTTGAGTTCTTAAAAACCCAACATTATTTATTTTTTCTACTAAAGCTGTCTTTGCTCCTCTCCAAAACCTAGCTCCTTTTATATCAATTCCTAAAAAATTCTTTTCAGGAAACATAGTGGCCAAATTCACAGAATATTCTCCTTTTCCACAACCCAATTCTAAAACAATAGGGTTTTCATTTTTAAAAAATTTTCGATTCCAATTCCCTTTTAACATCAAGGTGTTATTTAGGACATCTTCTCTTGATGGCTGAATTACGTTAGAAAAAGTTTCGTTTTCTTTAAAACGCTTTAGTTTGTTTTTACTTCCCAAAATTATATATTTTAATATGGCGAAATTAAGAAAATATTATTGAGCTAAAATTATTCTAACTATGTATTATAAGTAATAAGAACCCAACAAAGTAAAATAGTTTTATCTTCTGGTATATCACATGCAAAAATAGAAATTATTACTGAAATAATCGTGTCCTAAAAAAGCTTTATCATTGAATTACAGTAACTTATTCAGCTTTTTCGAGAGTGAAAGAAAACTCAGAACCAATTCCAATCTGACTTTCAACATATATTTTTTCATTATGGGCATCCAATATATGCTTAACAATGGAAAGCCCTAAACCACTTCCTCCTTGTTCACGAGAACCGCTTTTATCAACTCTATAGAAACGTTCAAACAGTCTAGGTATTTCATCATTATTTATTCCCTCTCCATTGTCTGCTACTCGTATTAAAACTTTATTCATAATTAAGTTTTCAATACTAAGCTCTGTAGTTCCTTTATTTATACCGTATTTAATTGAATTCACTATAAGATTGGAAAGCACTTGTTGTATTCGATCTTTATCGGCTTTAACCCATATTGGGTTTTGATATTTTTCATTAAAAGTAAGAGAAATTAGGTTTTTTGAAGCCTTCATTTCAAGCGATTCGAAAACGTTTTCAATAAGGTCAATAATATCAAAAGTTTCTTTTTCTAGATGAAGCTCGCCAACTTCTAATTTGGTAATCATATCTAAATCCTTGATTATATATGTTAATCGTTCTACTCCTTTCTTGGCTCTTTTTAAATATTTTTCTCTTATTTTTTCATCATTTAAAGCNCCATCAAGTAAAGTTTCAATGTATCCTTGAACTGTGAAAAGAGGTGTTTTTAATTCATGAGAGACATTACCAATAAATTCTCTGCGATAATTTTCTCTAATCTTTAAAGCTTCTATTTCTAATTTTTTATTTCTTGCAAAAAGCTCCACTTCCTTGGTAAGNGTTTCCATATTAGTGGTTATTTTTTGACGTCCTAATGTTGAACCATCCAATAAGCTGACATCATCATATATTTTTTTCATTCTCTTATAAATGAAATTTTCAACNCTATATTGAATGATGAAAAACGAAATTAAAAAAACAATAATTACTTCAATGATATAAAACCAAATATAAAATGAATCGATTGCTAAAAAATAGATTCCATTTATTAACGATAAAATAATCGTTATCAAAATAGATGTGAAAAATGCAAATTTGTATGTTTTATTAAAAATAATTCCCATTAAGCCTCAAACTTATATCCTACACCTTTAACTGTCTTAAAGCTATCATCTCCTATTTTTTCTCGTAATTTTCTAATATGAACATCAATAGTTCTTCCTCCAACAACCACATCATTCCCCCAAACATGATTTAAAATATCTTCTCTTTTAAATACTTTTCCTGGTTTTGAGGCCAAAAGTGCCAATAATTCAAATTCTTTGCGAGGCAAATTAATGACCGTTCCTTCTTTAATAATTTTATATTCTTCCCGGTTGATCGTCAAATTACCAATCGTTATTTCTGAGCTTTCGTTTCTGGTTTCTTTAAACCTTCTTAATAAAGCTTTTACCTTACTAACCAATAACTTTGGTTTTATAGGTTTTGTAATATAGTCGTCTGCTCCTGCTTCAAATCCAGCAACCTGAGAATAATCTTCTCCTCTAGCTGTTAAAAAAGTAATTATCGTTTCTGAAAGTTGTGGGATAGTACGTAATTTTTCACAGGCTTCAACACCGTCCATTACCGGCATCATAACATCTAAAATAATTAGATGTGGAAGATGCTTTTTGGCTTCAGTAATCGCAATTTTACCATTTTTTGCTGTAAAAACTTGATATCCTTCAGAAGAAAGATTGTACCCAACAATTTCTAAAATATCTGGCTCATCATCTACCAATAAAATTTTAGTATCATTCTTATTCATCTGTTCATTTCTTTAATTAAAAAGTAAATATAACGCATAAATATCTTTGATATTAACACTCTATTAATTATTAACAATATGGTAACATTTTATATTTATAATTTTTTTCGTATATTTAAGCTTCTCCCCTTCACTTTTTAAACCCTTTTATTATGAAAATTATTACTTTTTTAGTAATGCTTTTGATAAGCGTGATTTCTTTTGCGCAAAACGAAAGCACAAGTTTTGAAGAACCTGAAGCGATTGGCGGTAATTATATCGACACAGGTGATGCAACAATGTCACACGACTTGATTGATAATGCTGGAGAACCTTTTGTTAACTTTACCACAACAGGAGAAGAACTAGGATTTAGCGCATTTTATGTGCCTTACGACAACCCAGGAATTGGATTGACAGATGGAGATTCAGTAGGAGTCACCTCCTTTGCTCCAGGTAGTGATCATCCATTCCCAGATGGAGTACAAGGATATAAAATTAGTGATGTCGACGGAAATTTTATTTTAGAGTTTGATGAATTTGAATTAACTGGTATAGGTGCTGATATTTTTATAAGCTATTTTATAGCAGATACAGGATTTGAAGGTGATGGCACCGAAAACACAAGTGGCTCAGACAGAATTAGAATTTATGTAAAAAATTTAACAGACAATACCGAACAGGATATTTTAAACTCTACAGAAAAAAACATAAATGACCTTGGACTTCAAGGAACTTGGCAAGAAGGTAATGTGAGTGTAAATGATATTGGTTCCTACTATCAATTAGTAATTGAAGTTAGATGTAATTCAAGTACTGAAGCATTCTTTTTTGATAATATTCAATTTATTGAAATTTTAGGTTTGGAAAACAATACCCAAGAAACATTTTCTATATACCCTAACCCAGCATCTAATGGATATGTAAATATAACCTCTTTTTTTAGTGGAGTTAAAACTGTTTCAGTTTACGATATTTTAGGAAAAAAAGTAATGAATACTACTATAATTTTATTTTAAAGTTTGATGAGTTTGAATTAACTGGTATAGGTGCTGAGATTTTTATAAACTATTTTATAGCAGATACAGGATTTGAAGGTGATGGCACCGAAAATGCAAGTGGCTCGGACAGGGTTAGAATTTATCTGAAAAATTTAACAGATAATACCGAACAGGATATTTTAAACTCTACAGGAAAAAACATAAATGACCTTGGACTTCAAGGAACTTGGCAAGATGGTAATGTGAGTTTAAGTGATATTGGTTCTTTCTATCAATTAGTAATTGAAGTAAGATGTAATGCAAGTACTGAAGCATTCTTTTTTGATAATATTCAATTTGTTGGAATTTTAGGTTTGGGAAACAATCCCCAAGAAACATTTTCTATATACCCTAACCCAGCATCTAATGGATATGTAAATATAACCTCTTTTTTTAGTGGAGTTAAAACTGTTTCAGTTTACGGTATTTTAGGAAAAAAAGTAATGACTGCTACTATTTCTTCAAGTATCTTAAATATTTCTGAACTTAAAAGTGGAGTTTATATACTGAAAATAATTCAAAATGAAA
>JGI24538J26636_10000364_pt1 | contig 13456 bp, 3 predicted proteins | sample SouAtlMetagenome_FD_26636 | JGI IMG/M metagenome (IMG submission 26636) | reverse complement strand
GGGTCCACTGCAGTCAAGCTGGAGAGATTTTACTGCGACGGGCAGTGTGGCACTGCTAGGGAGTACTTGTAGAGGACGACCGGGTACTGCCCACTGCGAATTTCATTCCAGAGCAGAAGCCGCACCTGAAGGACCTCTCTGATCTCTACGGGTACTACGAGTATGAGTAGAACTCCGCTGAGGGGACAATACGAGTATAGGTCTATTATCACTAAGTATATAGGTAATACATGGACCATAGTAGAAAAGCTGAATTTGACAGAAAAGATGGCCGTTGTGCCATATGCTGGCATATCTCTGACTATCGCAAGAGAATCAGTGTTTCAGTGGAGTATAGCACTCTATTGATTGCTCGGCTCACCGAAGTGTGAGAAATAACTGAACAAGTATAAATACTTCATTGTGCGTCTAATAAACAACTTTCACATTGCAACAACTTGCATTCATCTGTCGCCACTTTGCACACACATTTGCATATTGTGTCATTGCTTAGCATAGCACGTCTTGCTTTGTTTAGCACACACACACACACACACACATACACTCATGCAAGCCTTGCATGAGAATGAGCATGGTCGGGCGCCCCGATCAATTGTTATGGGCCTGGCAATTGCCAAGACAGATAACACGACACGCTCACAGGAGCGTACGGACGACTCAGCAGCCGTCCAAATGGAAGTCAACAAGTCAACAAGCTCAGATCTGATTCCGGAACAACAGCAATCGATCAGAAGCAGTGACATTCAACCACACAGCTCACAGTCAGGTGACAATGTGGACCCAGCTCACGCAGATACTATTCTCAACACGGAGACAAAGCTATCTGGCGGAGCAAATATTNCCCAGCACTCAGAGAAGACANTCTCCGAGCTAAGCACGCTGGACCATGCTCAACCAGAAACTGGTGAGCAACTATCTGCATGTGCACCACCTATCACAAATGACATTGTGACGGCGGATGACAGTAAGCCAGACAAAGATGTTCTTCACTCATCTAGTTCAGACGACACCGAAGAGGAAACAACATGCGCCGTGTGCTCTGTTCCACTTCTGGTGCGTTCTCCAAACGGGAGACCAATATGTGCGGAATGCGATGATGTTCTAGCCATCGCTCGTCAACACCGAAAACTCATGGCCGAAGCCACTCAACCGGAGTCGACATCGGTACAATCGGTATCCAATTTACCTTTGAGTGACGATGATCCTCGGACTCTCATCCGTAACTTAACATCTTCAACTGATGCAGGTGGTGTAAAGAAGGGTCACTCTATCTCAACCGTGAATGTACCATCCGTATTCAAACTGGGGATCGATGTCACGGACAAGGGCCAATCAAATGAAGTCAGCTCCATTACACAGCCCTGTTCTCGATCACCTTCGATACCAGATGTTCATGTTCCATCTCATGCTCAGACCTGTGGCCATAGCCACCAACCGTTTACCTTCTCTCGCACGAAGGCAAGCAACCCCAATTCTCCCAAGTCAAGGAGAAAGTCTAGCAAACCCAAGAGGAACAAAATGTCAAAACCAAGAGCATTGCGGGCAAATGATATTGTAACGGGAGAGCCCGAGCAATACTCACACCCCAACGGAATATTATCACACAGTGATGACAGTCTACCCGTGGGGACAATATGCTCTGCAAACTCATCTCATCCATCGGTACACGACATGTTCACCGAAGACTTTTGCATGCCGTGCACCGCATGTGGGGACAAGGTTGATTACTCATCCACGGATCCATGGTGCACCAAGTGCATGAGGAAACGATGCGGCATATGCGGTATCAAGATGGAGCGAGACATCGACCCAGACACGGTATCTCACTCTTGCATGTCGGCATCTACTCTGTTGACATATGTGCAACTACATGCCAAGAAGCCCATTTGTGATAACAACAATGAGCATACTCTCAAGTGCAAGACAACCGAATCATCGTGGAGCGGACCATACCGCTACAGATTCGACACTCATACTCAGGATGCATGGATGCTGAATATCCATGCGTTACGGGATACGGTGGGGACTCCACGTCACCACAATATATCCGTGAGTGCCGAGTCATTGATCTCAAACGGTGTATACAAATCATGACTGTGACAACGGACAAGTCAATTCATGCCAAGCTCTTCTTGCTCAAGAAATATCTTGAATCAGAAATACATTCTGCCGTGACGCATCGACTCTCTTCGCAGGAAATCAAGAACATGTCTCAGACACAACTTGATGAGAGAGCGGGCAAGCATGTCATCGATACCACGGACAAGTACACTATGAGAAGACAATTGATATACTCTGAGAGGGACAGGATCATGCAACAACCACGGAATGGAGATGATCTGAACCGCCGCAGACGTGACACTCGGACTCATGAATCCAACCAGTCTATGACACGCGGGGGACACCCATGCCGGATAAACTGCAGTTGTCAAGAGTGCACTGAGAGGGAAAAGTGGTGCCCAGAGATGGAGGCAACCGACTCAGATGATTCTGCATTAGCCGATGACGAATGTGCACTAGCCGCACATAGCATGTCGGGAAAACGAGCACCCGGATGTCAATGTGTTGGATGCCAAAACCATCGCGCACGATACGATCGACTCAGACACGACATCGCGATGGAATTATTATCCGACACCATATCCGAATACGAACCCGACGTGAATCGCCACGATCATCCCATGCGCATACACGAAGCCACGGTGCACGGGGCCGATGATCACACGGACTCAAGCTCAGACTCCGACACTGGTGAACATGACTGCTCTCACCTAGAGCAGCGCTCAGTCGACGGGAGCACAGTAACAAATGCATCCACCGGCTCCACAACCAGCGGTAGCATACCGTGTCCAGAGATCGTGTCCGACGGATCTAATTCACGTGAAGACCACGAAGATCTCGGACACACGCCGTATGCCATGAGAGATGCACAGCTCGTTCCCCAACTGCGTGAGGCAGTAGCCAACATCCGGTCAAGTGTCATGACTAGGAAAGCAAAATCAAGAGTGTCTCTTGAGAAGCAAAATGCCGACAACTCAACACGAAGCACTCAGCCCTCTGGATTCAACGGCCTATTCCCACCCACCATGGGACCCGGCGTCAAGTATCCCGAGAGCGAACTCGATCGAAAGATCAAGAACAAGAATCAGGAATGCCCACGTGAAGGATGCGGCACCATTCTCGAGTCACCAAGATGCCATTCATGCAACACACTGTGGTGCACCTGGTGTCTAGAAAAGGAATACGAGCACATCACTTCAGCCGACGGGCCGATATGCTATGACTGTATTATACTCAAGAGTGAACGCACAGCAACGGTAACTCCAAGCAACTCTCACGCATCTACTTCGGACATATGTACATCCAACCCTCGGAATGACAGATTTCCACAAACAACCAAGGAAGCACGCCTTCCTATCTCATACATCGGAGCATGCCGTGAGATGAGAACACGAGACGGATCTACAAAGATCGATGCACGGGGATGGCATTTCTTCAACTGCGGATGGAAGCTATCCATTTCAGAACTCGAATGTGTGTTCTACGATCTGATCGGATACGTACATGCCAAACTCAATTCAAAATCAACAGGCAAGATTAAACGTGATATGATTGAAACAATGACAGAACACCTATGGCCAATCTTGGACCCAGAGGTATTCAAAACAGCAACAAGTGCAGTATACTCTACCCATCGCCTCAATCTCGAGGCACGCGGAGAGCCAATGACCGATCGAGATATTGATATCGACGGTGAGTACCGCAATGAGCAACGCTCCCTTCACGATCTATCGCAATCTAACGACATGAAGGCGAGTGATTTGGTGGATAAAATCAAATCACACCGATTCACGCTGGCATCGCTCTTGCGAGACAACAATCTAACGAGCGCCATGCACACCGGGATCACCAAGACATCGAGGCTCAACGCTTCACACATGCGTAAACGTACTCCCAGCTCAAGAAATTCGGAATCACAACCTGAATTGCCGAATTCCGGGGGTGAAAACGCACTCAAGAGTGCTAGAGCTGCATCGAAGCGCACTAAGAAAGTATCTATGACGGCTGTATACGAGCAGGAACGGGCATCCCGTGGACAAGATTCGTGGGAATGCGCTAAATGTCTTATGCTCAATCCAGACAATCACGCTCGCTGCACATGTTGTCATGAACGAAAACATAAGCTCCATACCAAGGCAATAAGAAAGCCAGCCAAAGGCGTACGAGGTTTCGACCCAGTACACCCGCGACTGAGAGCGGCCACTGCCCATGTCGAGGCTCTAGGGCTCACCAAGCGGTACCAACCTGGCCAAGAGCCAGGCGGCGCACTCTGGGGGATACCCGACCGAACGGAAGCAACGGAAGGCATGCCCCTCAAGTTCGCACTATGGGACAGAGTCTTACGAAGACAAGCTAAGAGAGCGGAGGAAAATGCTCAACAGGAAGCACGCAGGCACAACAGTGCATACGCGGCGGCCAACCCGACAAGCTCTCTACCCCAACCTTTGATCGGTCAAGCACAATATGGTGCCACTGAGAGTGCCAGCAGCGTACAATCAAGGGCAGAACCAGCTACGGCTATTGAGGCCATGGAGTTGGTAAGCACGAGCAGCGACAGCACCGCAGCACCGCTAGCCCGTACCACCATGCAGATTCGACATCTATCTATGGAAATGCCACCAGAGCAGACCGACGATGGGACTCAAGTGAGCTCGCTCCCCGTACCACCGACCGAACTCCCAGGTGAGAGAGAACGGATTCAGAGGAGGGAAACATTCGAGAGAACAAACGGAAACAGGCTAAACGCGATAGACACCGTGCGGCTATGTATTCAAGAGCTCTCGCTATTCGAATCAACCTTCACCACGGATGGACAAAGAGCATTGGTATCCGATCTGATGCATGCAGGGGAGAATGTTGGCAACTATGGCGACTTCATAGCCGCCATCGAACAACTTCTATCCACCGAAGGAGGATCAGCGATATGGGAAACCAAGCTGACCACATCATACGGATGGAACGGGTACGAGACAAGGCGAATAACCAAGTTCGACCTACAATGCTTGCTAGCAAACCTCGAGTACCGTACCACGGACGAGATCATCGACGAGCACGATGAGAAAGCCAAGCAACCACTCGGAAACCCTGAACCCGAGAATCAAGACAACGGAAATGACTCGAACGAAGCGCACGGAGACGAGGACCATGACGAGTCCGACTCCGAGCAACTCGGCCACACCGTCTATCCCAGTCCCAAGACCTTAGCCATCAGNGGTGGAGGTCACGGAGGCGACGATGACGGTNACGACAGTGATGACGGGACTGAATCAGTGGGCTCCGCGATGACCGACTCAGGAATGGGATCGGAGGCATCAAGGAGCGCAATCACTCCATACATTCATCCATCGGCAGTCGTTGGATCGATACGGGAAATGACTCCAAGAGAGATATTTGTCGCGGTAATTCACGCGATCGACTCATATGGCGGAGATCTAAGCAATATCAACATCAAACGCGATGAGGTAGGGAATGTGCAACGTGTTGCGCTAATCCAAAGNGTAAGCTGCCCCATCTCATACAAGAATATGTCCAAGCCGAAGGGTCAGAAGGATGAATCAGCAGTATGCATGACGAANTGCCAAACTGTACTCAGCACTCTNAACACGGCACAGGCAGACGTATATACATCCATCAAGGCTACTATGCAGAACGGATACGGAACCCACGTCGAGAATACCAAAGCAACGGGCACTCTCGCTCAGATTCGAGCTGAAGAATTCAAGCTACCCAAAGGTATCAATGGCAAAGAGGATCCAATTAAGGGTGATCAATTCAAGAAAGCGATCAGATCAATTCTCCACTCTAGACCGACACAAACATGGACGATCATCCCNGTCCTGGAACTCCTATTCTCATGGAAACCAGGACAAGACAGATGGTCACCCACGCGGGCTAGCGATATTGAGAAANCTTCTAGCATGTTCAGGAGGCACCCGAACATAAAGTCCTTCTACATCAATCAAAACAAGGCAGTCTACGAACTACTATACAAAGCCTCCCCTGAACTGGTGAACAAGACGCTAGACATGCTCAAGACGACTCATCCCGAGAACAATGACACGCATGAGACGATGTCGGAGATCGGCGACGGGGTATCTACCATCGCATGGATTATTCACTACCACACGGCGCACGGCATGTTCAACACCGACGATATGATTGATTTATTCAACTATATGTGGACTATGTTCAAAACTGGATCTTTGGCGAAAGCCACACAGAAAGTCCGCGACGAGCTACCACGGGCACGCGAAGTCGGGCTCCAAATCAAATGGAAACGAACCATATCTCGGATAGCCAACGCAGTATTGCAACGGCACAACAGATTCATCGGGCCTATGACAAAGTGGCTCAAATGTGATGATGAGGCCAGACTCAATGACGCCCTACCAGTGATGAGCCAATTCCTCGGCGAAATCGACTGTCTGGCTGATGAGGTTCGAGACGACCAAATATCGGACACCAAGTCACGGGATTCATCACGTGCATTCAAGACCTTCCAAATCATATCGGAATCGGCATCATATGGCCGAGGCGGATCCGATAGAGGAGGCAAGCGCGGAGACAAGCGAGGACGCGGCAGGGGCAAAGGTCGAGGCGGCCGAGGTCGAGGCGCCAAGAAGTTCACAAAGCGTGACAAAGACGGCCCGCAGGTACAATGCTGTGGCGCACCGAGCGGTAAGAGGTGCTCCAACCAGTTGCCAAAAGACATGCAAACAACTCTTGCGGACAACGGCGTCAAGTCAACGCTCATTATTTGCAGCAAGTGTTTCTCAAAGATGCTAAAGGATGGCAAAATCCAATGCGTCGACAACAAGTGGAGACACAAGTTGACCAAAGACACCGGTGAAGTCTGCAAATTCGTCCAAGTGTACTGCCGACTCGGACTGGCTAAAGAGAACCTCACGGATGTTCTGCACGAGCATGCCAACTTGACTCGGACACAGACAGCCAAGCAGGGCAAGAAGCAGAAAACAACTCACGTAACCAAGATGTCGGCGAAAGTAGTCAAGCAAATGATGAAATCAGGATGGACACCGCCTTCCGCCACGGTCGACGACGCCATCGAGGAGATAAACGAGGAGGACGAAGAAGCCGAGAAGCTAGCGGACCAATGGAACGACATGTTCGGCTCCGTAGGCGCAAAGGCGGGTATGAAGAGACCAACTATCAGCGGCGACAACGACGCCGCATACGGCACTCCATATCAACACGCTCACAAGACTCGAGTATCCCCTGGGAGGCGTGTGAGCAACGACGAGAACGGAGACGGCCCCAGTGCCGCCTACGATCATCCACACGTCACCGCAATGTCTCCTGGCAGGAAATTGAGCAGTGACGAGAACGGAGATGGTCCCACCTCGATCAAGCGAATGTCCGCCACCAAGGCGAGCTCTCACACGAAGAGACGGACTTTGGCGACCACGGCGGGAGTCATCGCACCGTTGGCTCGACAAGTACGAGAAGTTCTTGTGGAAAACATCGAAGAGCTTCACGAGTGTGTCGACGAGATGGAAAGATCGGGATGGGTACGGGTGAAAGGACCGACCATCGATCAAATACATGCGCGCATTGACCGCGACATGCTTGACGGTTGGGACGCACCAATCGACTCCGACACTCCACCGAGCAGCGAATACCAGAAATTCCTGCGCGGTGAGGAGTGCCAATTTGGACATGAACATGCCCCCGAGGATGACATGATACAAAGAGAGACTTTGCAAGAGCCGTTCAGTTCGGGATTTACCTCTACATGGCCAGACGTACAGTACGTCGCAGGACCAGGATGGGGGGGATACCCGAAGTCAGAACCAAGTGTAACGCATGACGCGCGTGCACTGGTAGTAAGCACAACACCAGGCAGGCAGAACCGTTCGGACGAAGCGGGAGACGGGCCAAGCATCGGCCAATGCATTGCAACAATAGCACAAGTTGCCAACGCATTTTCATCTCACCGTACGGACGATGACACTTGGCGACACGAGATGTTCAAGATGCCCAAGACCATTCGTGATCACGACGGTATCTACCAAGGTCTAAATCACAAAGACTGGTTGTATGTCGAATACATCGTGGACAGCGGATGCACAACATCGCTAGTACCACCAGCATTCGAGCCATTCATGTGCCGCAAGACCAGATCTAACATGGTCATCGGCGGATTTCACGAGGATGGTACGGCAAGCGCAACGGTACACGGTGCCATAGCGCCTCATTTTATCATGACAAATTCAAGTGACGCGCACCGTGCTGGACAGATCATCACGACAGCCGATGTAGTGCCAGGTCTGAGCCAACCGCTAATGTCGATATCAAACTACTCTGGAGAGCACAAGTACACCACGATATTCGACAAAGATGGAGGATGCATATACAAGACCGATCGGTCAAAGCCGATCATGTCCTTCGAGTACTTCACGGAGGGCAAATGTTGGATCGCGAGGGCAATTATCGCCAAATCGCCCCAACTAGCTCATCATATTCGGGTACGCATTCACTACGCCATCAAGCAAGGCATTGAGTGGAGATGGAAAGCATTCCGAGACAAGAAATTCCTGTCTACGGAGGTCGGTGTCGAGACGGCACTATCCATACAACGTATGCACATATCACCGCCAGACACCGAGAGCGACGGCGACATCGCCACCGCAAGACCATCCTCAACACGGAGTGGGGGGAGACGTCTACGATCATCCGCACCGCCTACGAGCAAAAGGCATAGCAAGACTCCAAGTGGTGGAGCCAAGCGACCAACATCGATGCTCGAGCCGGAGCCCGAGATCGAATCCGACACGGAAGACTACGACATCGAGGAAGATATCGAGTGCACCACTATGGACACTAACGTGAACGCCGTCAAGACACATTTACCCGCCAACATGAAGAAACTCTCCGAGAAAGCCCTACACTACCAACTCGGTCATGTAGGCTCGGCGACATTCGGTAACGGGGAGATTTGCACGGTGTGCGCGGCAGTACGAGGTAGCAGGAAGCGACGATACAAAAAGAAGGACGCATTTGTGCCTACTCAACCAGGCTGGTACTTCAGCGCGGACGTATTCACTCTTAGTGTATCGACACGCCACGGAAACCGATATCATCTCATATCACGGGACAAATGTACCGGTTTCTACCTCCCGAACGTATTTTGCGAATTCAAAACGGACATTATGTCCAAGTTCTGCAAGATGATAACAATTCTGAGGAAAGATCCAAACTTTAATCAGGACGGATACTCAGTGATGGTCGAGCTGCAACTCGACAGGGCTGGGGAATGGATGGAGAAGAATACAGCATGGACAAGTATGTGCGCTGACAACGGCATCACTCTTACTTACTCATCCACAGACAGCAAGAAAGCCAACGGTCATCCCGAATCGTCAGTAAAGCACATGACTCACGGGGCCAAGGCCATCATGCTTTCAAACTGTCTTCCTCCGGAATGGTACGAGGAATGTGCCAATCAAGCCCGAATGGTACGCAACTGCATGCCTATGCGACGGAATATCACGTCCAAGGACGGAGATACACTACGACCTCTTGAACAGATAACGCACGGACGCGTATCTCGAGAAGAATGTAATCGAATACTGCAATACATCATCCCCATAGGGAGTGTNTGCATGGTATTCAATCCCAGAGTCAAGAACAGCCANATTACCAGCAGTAAAGCTACGTGGCTGGTATCCATCGGGACNACGATGGGTCAAATTCAATTCTGGAGCCCGATCAACGGCACGGTGACGAGCAGCAAGAGCTACATCGTTATTCCTTTGCCATTCGGGCATAATTTTGAGGATTTCTTCGGCCTCGAAAACACCTCGGGAGCCGGAGCACACCTCAAGCACGGCAAGAAGAGAGTGGTATTTCCGCAGCAAAAGGGTGAGAGGATTCTCACCATTGAAGGGCTATCGGACCGAATAACACCGGGCAAGCCTCGGGATACCACCATCATGCAATATCGAGGTATCAAAGCACCATCTATCACGATTATTGATGCCGCAACCAAGCAACGGTACATCACCAATGAAGACGGCGAGCTGACATTTGAAGACCCTAACACGGTCATACAGTCAGCCGAACCAGAGTCTCCCATGATCAACGCATCTAAGACGCGTGAACAGCTGCTTATGGAACAGTTACACTGCCATCCAGCCGCTTTCAGGGGAGAAAGATTCGCCAGAATGTTCTTCACAGGCAAAGACTGTAACGACCACGCCCAACCACCATCGGGCATATTCGAAGGCATCGTCACTCATGTATTTCATGACGACGGTGAAAACTACTGGAAAGTCCTCTATATCAAGGACCAAACCACCGAAGAATTCGATGTTCACGACATGACCCACTTCGTGATCAATCAATACGTCACGCCGTCTATATGGAACGGTAGCGACCGTGCCAAGCGCCGTATACCGCCCATCGACCAACCTGTGGACGATGAGCAGGACGATCCTGGATCTCACCTTCTATCATCACCTGACGGTAAGGACGACCCGTATGAAAGGATTTTGGTAAGAAATCCAAAGACAAACAAGATGGTGCCCCCAACGGATAAATTACGCATCGACATCCACAACAAACGGGATGTGACGTGGAATGAGATTCACACGGGCAAAAGAAACGCCAAGATCATTGTAAGTGAGCAAGGCGACAATTTTCAACGAGTATGCGACAAGTTGGGCATTGCTCAACACAAACGCAAGCTCTACGACATGTGGCTAGGCAAATATTACGGTGAAGACGCATCACCGCCGCCACAAGGTGCTCTTGGACAGACGTACTTAAGCCCGTGGAAAGGGGAGAGGAGACGACATCCACTCGCTGCGGGATCGAAATTTCCCGCTCCACAGGGCCCATCATGGATGCAATACGTCCAAGAATTCGAACGCCAATCGAAGAAAGCCCATAATCCGGGGGTGAACGACCGCCAATCGGGCAAGATCGCTCAACCCGAGGCCGAAACACTCAAGAAACTCACGAGCAAAGCTTACCTCATCGGATATCATCGGGCTCGCGACCAATACAACGCAACCAAAGACATCAAGTACGTGATGCAAGCATCGCCGTGCAAGAACTATGAAGATTTCCTAGATCTGGAAGTCACCGAGCAAGGACTACGACTCCAACAGCAGCATGCCAACCTAGTAACGGTCAAGGCATGGAAGGACGAGATGACCAAGCGCGGCAACAAGTTCACCGAAGCCGAAGTAACCAAGATGACCGACGCAACGGGACGGATCAAGGTACCATTCTCAATGGAACTGGCGAAGAACCGACCCGACTACAAAGAATTCATCAAATCATCCAAGGTGGAATGGGACGGCATCGAGGGGCACAAAACATTCGGCGACGACATGAAGCTCCAAGCTATACGAGACATGGGGATCAAACAATCCATCGTCCCTTGCAGAGAAATACTTCAGATCAAGGAAGTCGACGGCAAAGTCGAGAAATGGAAGAATCGCCTGGTGATCCAAGGATCACCAAACAACTGCAAGAAGGGCGAACACTACCACGAAACATACTCACCGGCACCGAACTGCACTACTACAAGGATAATGATGTCGCTGGTGGTCCAACTCGGCCTACTACTGATATCAGTAGATATAAGTCAAGCATATCTTTGGTCACGCATGCCGCTACACGAGCGCATGCCCATACGAATGCCGCTACATCGCCGCAAGTACGACAAAATCACGGGCGAAGAGCTATATCGAGTACTGCTCGGTAGCTGCTACGGATGCCCACAGAGCAGCAGAGTATGGGGCAATCTCCGTGACGAATGGTTTCTGACGCAGTTCAACGGGAAAGGATGGACATGCACCAAATCCCGACGGGATCCATGCTTGTTCATATTTACCCACTCCAANTCAGCAAAGTCAAACTATGCACGGGCAGGTCGATACATGGAATATATCCATGCATACACCACGGGAGACCCAAGCACCGCCGACGCCGACGCCGATGCGGACGCTACGGCTCCTCCTCTTATGAGGAAACACGGATTCGANAATCCTTCCGTGAACTACACGTTATTAGTGGTTCACTCGGATGACCTCGACATCGTCGGACAAAACAAGGCCGACATCGACTACATTGCCACTCGACTACATGATCGCTTCAAGATCACTCACGGAGACCCGCAGTTCATGCTCGGCCTCAAGCGTGTAGTGGCCAAGGACGGCAAGTCGATAGAAATCAACCAGCAAGCGTACGTCGAGGGCATGGTAAACGACTTCTCCGGGTATGTAGCCAAGAAGAGGACGCCATCTACACCGTTTCCACCGGGAATGTACCTCTCAAAGCAAGAACCGGACAAGATCGACGCGAAGGAGTCCAAGCGAGTTCACAAGGAGCTCAAATTCCTTTCACTAGTTGGCCAACTTTTATGGGCATCTCGCATGACATTTATTGAGTGCGCAATAGGATGCCACTATCTCACCAGGCAGCTTGCCAACCCAACGGTGGAAGCATTCGAAGCCGGCATCCATATGCTTGCTTACATGAACGCCAACAAGACCAAGGGCATCAAATTCAGCAAAGTCAAAGACCCCACGCTGGTGACGTACTACGACGCGAGCAACCGGGGAGACACGCAAGACAAGATGAAGGCAGTCGGCGGACACGTGGTGCTCATGTGCAACGGCCCTCTGCTGTGGTCAAGCAAGAAGCTCGGCCACGTCGGGCAGAGCAGCAGCCACAACGAGTACATGCAGCTAGCTGAGGCTACCAAAGCCACCGTATGGCTGAGGGAACTCCTCAAGGAGATGCAGCTATCATCATGGGTCATCGAGCCTACGATGATGATGGGGGATAACGACGCGGCTACTAGCCTATGCCGCACCGACCTCGTCACTCCGGCCAACAGGTACTACGACAAGTTCTTATTCTTCAGCAAGGAAGCATTCGAGAACCACAGCATCGATCCAGCACGGGTCGACACCAAGGACAACTACGCCGACGGTCTGACCAAGGCGGTCCCTCGGCAAGTCATCGAAGCGCATATACAAGCGCTCAAAGGGTACGAGCGTCAACAAGCGCTCCCCGACCGTCCTCTACGCTAGCCGTGGAGGACCATGGGGGATGGGCGGCGACCGGCCGCGCTCCTCCACCCGCCAGCGGAATGCCGCTGACGGGTAACAACAAGCAAGAGAAGACATCAATGAACGACAGCGACGTCAACCAAGCATGCGATCAGCGCATCCTCGATTGAGGGGGTGAGTTGATCGATCATAGATATCGGTCAGGAGGAGCATCCTTCAAGTTTCGCAAACTCCTGTCATGTACAAATAAAAGTGTACCAGTCAGAGAAAATGGGGCACGCAGGACCTCTACTGACTGGCACCAGCGAGACTGAGTCCAGAAGGATCCGAATGGGTCCACTGCAGTCAAG
>JGI24538J26636_10000354_pt1 | contig 13620 bp, 15 predicted proteins | sample SouAtlMetagenome_FD_26636 | JGI IMG/M metagenome (IMG submission 26636) | reverse complement strand
TGTGCTTTTATGTTTTGAAGTCCAGCCTGGCTTTGACTTACCGCTGCTTGTATTAAATCTGGATTGATCTTTACAAGTAATTCTCCTTTTTTAATCTCTTGCCCTTCTTTTATTGGAAGTGAGATAATTTCTCCAGAAACCTCAGAAGAAAGTGCAACTTCTACCTCTGGCTGTATTTTTCCTGTAGCAGCAACTGTTTCAGTAATATCTATAGGGGTGATTTTTGCTATTTCGACCTCTTTGCCCCTTTTGGTTTTACCAAACATTCCTGCTTTTTTACCACCAACAAGAACAACTAAAGTCACTATAACAATACCTAAAATCCAAAAAAGTGTTTTCTTCTTCATATTAAAATTTTAACTCGGTTGCTGGAATACCGAAATATAGCTCCAACACCTTGATTTTAAAAATATAATCGTACTTACTTCTATTTAACTCTACCTGTGCATTATCATAACGGAGCTTGGATTGACTAAAATCAAAGGCATTTGTTGCCCCTGCGTCATACCTGTCTTTTGCATATTGATAAGCTAATTCTTGAGATGCTACAGATTTTTGAGCTGCCTGGTAGGCTTTTCTAGAACCATTGGCATCAACATATGCCTGGTACACATTTGATTCTAAATCTAAGGCTGCTTGCTGTAATTGAAGCTTACTTCTTTCCAAAGAAATTTTACTTCGTCTTACATTCGCCCTTACAGAGAATGCGTTAAAAACAGGAATACTTAATTGCAAGCCATAACTAATACCATCATTTTCATAGGCCTGGTCTAAAAAAGCATCTGGCTGTACTTCTCTGCTAATGGTATTTGGAAATTGCCCAACTACAGATTGTCCTGTTTGCTCAACAATACCAATTTCTTGGGTAATAAAAGGATTGTCTGGATCTAATTCTTGAGTAAAAGACCCTGCATTGGTATACCGTGAGTTATATCCAAAAAAGGCACTTAAAGTAGGTAAGCTTGCTCCCTTTGCAATTTGTAAATCTTTCTCTGAAATAGTTACATTTTGCTCGGCAATTTTTACCTCTGAGCGCGATTGTTTTGCACCCTCTATAATCTCATCTACAGTTTTTAATGCAATGGCATTGTTTACAACTTGATAGTCTTCATCTACAATATCGAAGTTTTCATAATCTTTTATAAGAAGTAATTGCGCCAAACCAATTAAAGAAATTCTAACTGCGTTTTCTGCCACTGCAATACGCTGCTGTTCTGAGGCGTCTGTGGCGTCAATATCTAATAAGTCACCTCTTGGTAACACGCCAGCATCTATAAGTTTTTTGGTGCGATCTATCTGCTGTTTGGTTACTTGGTTTTGGGCAACAACTGCCGCTACATTTGCTTTGTTTAATAATACTTGCAAGTATCCATTTGCAACAAATAAAGAAATGTCATCTTTCATTTTCGACAATCTATACTGGCTAGAGAGTTGCGATAATGCTGCCCGTTGCACTCTTCTATAATTTCTCAAACCATCAAAAAGGGTATAACCAACATTTACAGATCCATTTACAGACAAAAAGGTTGTAGTTTGGGCATTGTTGGTTAGGGGGTTAAAACTCAAACCCGTATTCTCTGAGGTATTGGTACTGAAATTTAATGAAGGCAAAAATGCTCCAGCGGCAGACATTTTTTCAATATCTGTGGCTGCTAGATCTAATTCGCTTTGCTTTACCGATATGTTGTTGTCTAAGGCGTATTGCACACACTCTGAGAGGGTCCATTTCTTTACCTGGGCATTAGCCGAAGTTGATATGGTTAAGACAAAAAATAAAATTCCTAACTTTTTCATACGTTGATTATAGTTGTTGTGTAAGTCTTTAGCTTGCTTAAATTGTTACACTATTTGTTAAAATAATACATTAATTTCTACCAGGATTTTCCAGCTCCAGCAGGTTTTAATTGATTCCAAACCTTAATATTGTCTTGTTGGGTTACCCCCTCAAGTACCTCAACATAAAGACCATCACTCACCCCAAGGCTAATTTCTTTGCGTTGAAATTCTTGAGCACCAGTTGCAATCTCTACAAAGGGCTTTTTTGTTTTTGGATCATACTGTACCAATGCTTCTTTAATGCTTAATACATTTTCTGCCCTTGCAAGAATAATAGAGGCGTTAGCACTTAGTCCTGCTCTAATAAAAGTGGCGTTTTGATTATTAAGGGTTCCTTTTATTTCAAACTGTATTGCGCCATTTTCACTTACTCCTTTTGGTGCAATAAAATCTAAAACTGCGTTAAACTTTTTATTTTCAATAGCACCTACGGTAATCTCTAAAGGTAAGTTTTCTGTTATTTTTCCAACCTCACTCTCATCTACCTTTCCTTCAAAAATCATTTTCTCTACATCGGCAATAGTAGCAATGGTAGTACCGTCATTAAAGTTATTTGATTCTATGACCTGGTTACCAACCTTTACCGGAATATCTAAAATCATACCAGAGACCGTAGCTCTAATTTCTGTATTGGCAGCAGCACCTAATCCTTTTGCTGTTCCTGTCTTTACAATATCAAAGGTTTGTTGGGCCGCGGTAAGTAATACATTTTCTTGATTGTAGCGTTGCTGGGCTTGGTTATAACTTAGAAGCGCTTGATCAAATTCATTGGCAGAAACCACTGCTTTATCAAACAACTCTTTTTGACGCAAGTATATGCTTTTTTGACTCTCTAGGGCCAATCGTGCTGTTTCTACCTGAGTTTTTGCACTATTTATATTGTTTTTAGCGCTGTTTAGAGAGTTTATATTAGGTACTACTTTTACCTTAGCTATTAAATCTCCGGCTACAACAACATCTCCGGCTACAACAAATATCTCATGTATAATTCCAGAAATATTAGGCTTGATGAACACCTCTTCTTTTGGCACAATATTACCTGTAGCTACCGTCTTTTTGACGATGGTCCTTATACTTGCTGTTTCTGTTTGAAACACCACAGGGTTTGTTTTATCTTTTGAATAGATATACCAAATACCTGCAGAAAATGCTATTACTATAACCAGTAATGTGATGATTGTTCCTGTTCTTTTCATTTCTATGGCCTTAAATTAAGGTTGTTTTTTAGTTAAACGTTTTTATATAATTTGTGAAATAATTCAATCTCACAAGTGTTTTAATCTACTCTTAGCGCATCAACGGGTTTCATTTGTGTGGCTCTGGTTGCAGGGATTAAACCTGCTAAAAGACCCGAGACAATTAAAATTAATAACGCTACTGCAATAACCTGAATATTGACAGATGGGTTGGCAAAATTCTCTACAGGACCACTGAGTGACAATACATAATTCATTATCCAAATACCTCCGGCAGAGAATGCGACTCCTACCATTCCGGAGAGTATGGTTAGCACTAATGATTCTTGCAATACCTGTGCTCTAATATCCCAGGGCGTTGCACCCAAAGCGCGACGCACTCCAATTTCTTTGGTGCGTTCTTTCACTACAATCAACATAATATTACTAATACCAATAACCCCAGACAACAGTACCAGGGCGCCTACAAAAAAGCCTACAAATTTTAAAATATCAAACAGGCCTGTAATTTTCTCGAAAGATTCTGCTAGGTCACGATTTCCTATAGCTCTTTGATCATCTGGATGTATGGTACGCTGCTGTCGCATAATTTCTAAAACTCTTGGTTTTAGGGTAGTGATACTCACATTATCTTGGGCGTAATAGCAAAATACATTACATTATCTGCATTGTTAAACACCTGGTTAAAGGTAGTAAAGGGCACGTAAACGGTATTGGCTAGCTCTTCGTTATCTCCTCCACTACTTGGCGCTTTAAAGGTTCCTACTACCAGAAAATTGACACCATTAATTTTTATGTAATCTCCAATTGGGTCTTCCCCAATGTCAAATAAACTCTCAACTACTCCTTTGCCTATAACCACGGCTTTGCGCTTATCGTTGATGTCTGAATAACTTATAAAACGACCCGCAAGTATATCCATAGGTTGCTGCAATATATACTCTGGATAATCACCACATACTTTAAAGGCGCCTGTTTTTTCTTTTCTTGTAACATTATTTGCTCCTTGATAACCGCCCAATTGGTTTCTTGGAGAGACAATTTTTAATTCTGGTATTTTCTCTTTAAGAATTTCACCATCAATCATTTTAAATTGTACACGCCTTCCCTTGGGTAAGCCTTTATAGGGCTTTGAAGTTCCTTGCCCCCATACAAACATAGAATTGGTGGCAAAATCTCCAAAATCTTTGCTCACTCCATTTCTTAAACCTGTAACTAAAGCGAGTAATAAAACCAAAATAAAAATACCCCAAAACACACCAAATGCGGTAAGCATTGTTCTAAATCTATTGGCATTGAGTGCCTCAAGTATTTCGTTCCAGCGATCTTTATTAAACATTCTATTTTTTTCTATATTCTGATTTAAAAAAACTACTCATCACGTAGGGCGTCTATGGGTTTGATATTGGCAGCTCTTCTTGCAGGAAAATAGCCTGCAAGGGCGCCTGAAAAAATCAAAATAAACACCGTAGTAATGGCAGTGTTAAAATCTACCTGTGGAGATTTAATAAAATCATTATCAATCATAGGGCTTATTATTTGCAACAAGCCTACCCCCAAAAAAAGACCTATAAATCCAGCAATGGAGGTTATAAAGATGGACTCCTGCAAAATAAGTCCAATAATAGAACTTGGTAAAGCGCCAATAGCCTTCCGTATTCCTATTTCTTTAGTGCGCTCTTTGACAATTATAAGCATGATATTACTCACCCCTACAACACCTGCAATAATGGTTCCAATACCTATAAACCAGAACACATTGCGTATGATATCTATAAGACTGTATATTTTTCTTGCCTCTTCTAAGGTATTATCTATTCGTACTGCGCCTCTGTCATCGGGAGCTATAATATATTTTGATTGAAGGTCCTGTTTTATGTTTTGTGATAGAGTAGTGCTAAGGGCTACGGCCTGATCAAAATCATCATTCATCTTTACCGTGTAAGCAAGTGATCTAACTCTGTCACCCCCATTAAAAGCAATTTGGGCAGTTGGAAGTGGTACAAAAACGCGACCCTCTTCTCTTTCTCCTCCTGGGTCCGTATAAACTCCTATTACTTTAAAATTTACTCCAAATATAGAGATGATCTCTCCAANAGGGTTTTTCTCTTTAAATAAGTCTTGTTTAATNATATTACCAATAACGGCTACTTTACGGGTTTCATCCATATCATCTTGACTTAAAAAACGNCCAGAAACTAAACTGGCATTTTCAATAAACTGTTGATCTGGATTGGCACCTTCTAATCTATAATTTCCAGTTTCACCATTATAAGTGACTTGACTTGACCACATATTGTAGATGGCCGTTTTGTATTCAAGCTGGTCATCATAGGTGGTATTGATTTGAGAAAAATCATCATTATGGAGTTGAATTCTACGCCCAGGGTTTAACCCTTTATATTCTTTGGTTGTAACGCGAGTTCTTATAGAAACACGGTTCACGGCATCTTGCTCAAATTGGCTTTTTACTCCTTTTTGTATCCCACTACTAAAGCCTAAAAGAATAACCAAAATAAAAATACCAGATGCAACAGATAACCCCGTTAAAAAAGTACGGAGTTTGTTTTTNCCTATAGCTTCAAATATTTCTTGCCAACGATCTATATCAAACATGGCTTTGTGATTTACCAAGGGCATCAAGTGCTCTAACTTGAGTTACTTGCGTATCATCTTGTTTAATAATATTACCAATAACGGCTACTTTACGGGTTTCATCCATATCATCTTGACTTAAAAAACGACCAGAAACTAAACTGGCATTTTCAATAAACTGTTGATCTGGATTGGCACCTTCTAATCTATAATTTCCAGTTTCACCATTATAAGTGACTTGACTTGACCACATATTGTAGATGGCCGTTTTGTATTCAAGCTGGTCATCATAGGTGGTATTGATTTGAGAAAAATCATCATTATGGAGTTGAATTCTACGCCCAGGGTTTAACCCTTTATATTCTTTGGTTGTAACGCGAGTTCTTATAGAAACACGGTTCACGGCATCTTGCTCAAATTGGCTTTTTACTCCTTTTTGTATCCCACTACTAAAGCCTAAAAGAATAACCAAAATAAAAATACCAGATGCAACAGATAACCCCGTTAAAAAAGTACGGAGTTTGTTTTTTCCTATAGCTTCAAATATTTCTTGCCAACGATCTATATCAAACATGGCTTTGTGATTTACCAAGGGCATCAAGTGCTCTAACTTGAGTTACTTGCGTATCATCTNTAATCAAACCATCTTTTAGTTTGACTATACGTTTGGTCATGTGGGCGATATCATCTTCATGNGTAACCAANAGTATGGTTTTACCCTCATCATTTATTTGCTGAATAAGCTCCATCACCTCACAAGAGGTTTGTGTGTCTAAAGCTCCAGTTGGCTCATCTGCCAACAGCACCTTAGGATCACTAGCCAATGCCCTGGCAATTGCAACACGTTGCTTTTGACCTCCAGAGAGTTCACTTGGCAGATGAGTAGCCCAATTTGCCAATCCAACTTTCTCTAGATAATGGTGCGCTTTTTCCATGCGCTGGGCACGTTTTACGCCTTGATAATACAGTGGCATGGCTACATTGTCTAATGCAGTTTTGTAATTAATTAAGTTAAAAGACTGAAATATAAAACCTAGAAACTGATTTCTATACTTTGCAGCAACTTTTTCATTTAAGTTTTTAATGTGTTTACCGTCTAAGGTATAAGAACCTAGATCTGCCTCGTCTAACATCCCTAAAATATTCAACAAAGTAGATTTACCAGATCCTGAAGAACCCATAATAGAGACCATCTCACCTTCTTTTACAGAAAAATCAATGCCTTTTAAAACATGTAGAGAGTTACTCCCCATATGATATGATTTATGTAAATCTTTTATTTGAATCATGCTGTATTGTATTGAACTACAAAGTAATACCCTTTGGGGTCTTATTGTGTGAAATTCTTGTTAAGACTTTTTGGTGTATCTATTAATTAAACGCCTCTTGTAAGACTCTAATTGACGTTTATTGTTACGTTTTTTTTCAAGTAAAAAAACAAATAACTATCGTGCTGTTTTTTGACGGTTTCTATACACTAAATACCCTACGGTGCCTACTAGTAAATATGGAAAAACCATCAGGTACATAATTCCGTTGTTTATACCCTTGGCAGCTGTGCCGCTTTGCTCACTTTCAAGTACAGCCCGGCACATAGCGCACTGAGCCTCTACTGGAAGAACGCAAATAACAACTAACAATAAAAACAAGCCCGCTTTCATATTATTGAGGATAAAAAGGTGAGATCATTAAATATACAATAACACCTGTTACAGCTACATACAACCACAATGGAAATGTAACTCTAGCTATTTTTTTATGCATTTTAAAATCTCCGTTGATAGCCCTAACGTACGTAACCAATACAAAAGGGATTACCGTTACAGATAATAAAATATGAGAAAATAAAATGAAGTAGTACACATATTTTATAGCTCCAAGAGCGCTAGACTCTGCGCCAGAGAGCAGTCCATCACGATTTGCGTCTCCAAACTTAGTGGAGTCTGAAGTCATGTGATAGGCTACATACATCAGTAAAAATAAAACAGAGAGAGCTATGGCAAGTTTCATAAAGCGCTCGTGTGCTTTTCTATTGCTTTTTTTAATTTGAAATAGTGCCATAATTAAAAATACGGCAGTAAGGGCATTCACACTTGCATAAATGGGAGGCAGAAAACCCATGCGTTCTACCCCAGGAATTCTCACGGTAAATAATATCGCTACGGCAACTGGGATGNCAATAGAAACAATCCATATCCAGATGTTGTANTTNTTTTTTGGTGCTGCGTGTTTTGTATTCATTATAAAAGTTTTTTAATGTCTTGAATTAACATATCAATGCCTTCTTGTTCTAGACCATTGTAATAAAACAAAGGATTGCCATGTTTGTCTTTTCTTGAACGCACTATCCCGTTTTGATCTATTAGGGCAAACAAACCAGAATGAGAAAAACCATCTATCTCGTCTTTGTCTTGAGCAGCAAATAGCTTGAAGCCCTCATTAGAGAGTTTATGGATGGTATCTTTATCTCCTGTTAAAAAATTCCAGTTTGGATGTGTTGCATTATATCTATTTGCATAGGCATTTAACACCTGTGGAGTATCAAAAAAGGGGTCTATGGATATGGAAGCAATACCAAAATTTTCTTGATTTGCAAACTCCTTGGAAACTTGCAACATATTTCTATTCATGATAGGGCATATGGTGGTACAACTAGAAAAGAAAAACTCCACAACATACACTTTTCCTTTATAAAAGTCATTGGTTATTGCTTTGCTGTCTTGATTTATAAAATCAAAAGGTGGCACCTCTTGTAATGCTAACAATGTTTTTGAAGTATCAACAACCACATCAGCCTCTTGACTTTTTGCAGTACTCATTCTGGTATTATCTACAATGGTATTATTTACAATACGATCGTGTATTTTTGGGACAAAAATGATCCCAAAAATTAAAATAACAGCAAAAAGACCTATATACTTTGCTTTCATTATTGTTGTTTTACTAGAATTTGATTTCTTCTACTATTCTCTTTGGTTTCTTTTCGATACTCTGCCAATACAACTTTAACGTCATCACTCATTCTGTTATTGATATCTCCAATATCTGCAGAGTTATACCCATACACTAAACCATCTGGCATATCTTGGTCATCATTTCTACCTCGCAGATGCGCATCCTTATCTATAATAAAGACAAAACTGCTAGCCAATGAGCTATCTAGTGTATAACCACTGTTAAGAGAGGTAAATGCCTCTTGTATAGCCTGGGGAGTTCCAAAGGCATATTTCCAAGCGGTTGTTGGGGCAATTTCTGAAATCTTATTTGTTAAAATCTTTGCTCCATTTCTTGCACTTTGGGGTAATAGAATCAAAAACTGAAACTCTTTATACTCATGATTCTTTTTATAAATCTTGTGGGCAAGGTTGTAGGTATAGGCTTTGGTTTGTAGTGGCGTATCTCCAAAAAAACCAAGAATGGTAATTTTATTATCTAAGGTAACAGGGGCGCCGTTAAGATCCTTGAAATTTGAGACACTTACCACATCCTGTGATAGCACCGGTAGCTTCCCAAAATTATTAACTCCAGTTGCAAAAAACATATAAATTGCAATGGGCAATAAAAACAAGACCCCAAGGACTATTTTCTTTTTGATACTGTTTTGTGGTGTTTCCAAATATTTGATTTTGAGTTGCAAAAATACACTACAAAAGAATGTTTACCAAGAAGCATATAGTTAATATTCGATTAAAAATGACTCCATAAAAAAATCCTACCAAGTTGGTAGGATTTTTAGTTTATTTTTAATGTGTTGTTATGTATTAGAAGTCAAACTTAACATAGTTGTTTTTATATACTTCAAAGATATAATCTCCTTCAACAAGAAGAATTAATATAAGGTAGCAGATCAAGAAAATAGCTGTCCAAACAACCATACGTCTCAACGCTTTTGTCTCATCACGCATGTGCATGAAATCCCAGGTGATATAATATGCCTTTACTATGGTAAGAACGATAAATATTAAATTCAATGGTTTCATGAAGATAAATGGTGACAAAAAGAGATTTGCCATTGTTGCCATAAATCCACCTTCAAAAGAAGACATAAAAGGAACCATTAAAGACTGTGGCTTTATGATACCAAAAATAACTTCAACAATAGTGATAATAGATAGGAAAATAAAAACTCCCCAAATTTTTTGTTCGATTGTTTTGAACTTAAGCCGTCCCCTAAAGATTGCTAAACTATGCTCGTGATGTCCCATTATATATACTACTAAATATGATTATTATTAAACAAGGTAAAAGAAGGTAAATACAAATACCCAAACTAGATCGACAAAGTGCCAGTACAACCCTACTTTCTCTACCATTTCATAACTCTTTCTACGCTCATAGGTACCTATAACAACATTAAAGAAAATAATGATGTTAATGAGTACTCCAGAGAAAACGTGAAATCCGTGAAATCCTGTAATAAAGAAAAAGAAATCTGCAAATAAGGGATGTCCATACTCATTGCGCTTTAGGTTTGCACCCTCAACAACTAGTTTTCCGTCTTTTTTAATTTTTGCAATTGAAGCCTCTCTTGAGAGAACCGTTGGATGCCCATTTTCATCTAGGTATTGTGTGCGTATCAACAAATTATCATTCGCTAAAAATCCAGCTTTTACTTCTTCAAAATTGTAGGAGGTTTGATCGTTTCCGCTCATAAACCAAATACCATTACTTGGCTCGTGCTCGGTGGCTGTGCTATGCATAGATTCGGCAAAACTACCAATGGCCACACGATTTCCTTCTGTATCTAAAAACTGTAGTATTTTACCCCCTTTTGTCTCTACGGCTCCGTATTCTCCTTTTATAAAAGTTGCCCATTCCCAGGCTTGAGAACCAACAAATATCGCTCCACCAATGATGGTTAAAAACATGTACATGGCCACTTTACTTTGCTTCATTTTATGCCCTGCATCTACGGCCAATACCATGGTCACAGAAGAGAAAATAAGGATAAAGGTCATGAAGGCTACATAAAACATAGGTGCCGGCACTCCATGTAAAAACGGAAAGTGAGTAAACACTTCATCGGCGATAGGCCAAGCGTCTACAAATTTAAATCTTGAAAAGCCGTAAGCAGCTAAAAATCCAGAGAAGGTTAAAGCATCAGAGACGATGAAAAACCACATCATCATCTTACCATAACTAGCTCTTAAAGGTTGGTTTCCACCTCCCCAAACACCGCCTTGAGACGCTGTTGTTGCAACAGTTGTTTCCATAAATAGAAATCAATTTTTAATTTGGTTCAAAAATACATTATTTTTTTATCTCACGAAATATAAAAACAAAAACAGATACACCCAAAGAACATCTACAAAGTGCCAAAAAGTAGTAGCAAGTTCAATTCCAAGGGTTTTTCCGTTCGTGTATTTTAATTTGTAATGATTATAAATTACTACTAAGACACAAATTAGGCCAGCAATAATATGAGCAAGGTGCAATAACACCACTAAATAAATAAATGAGGTGGTAATACTACTTTCACTACCAGTGAAAAAATAGCCGTTTTCTATAATTTGAGAAAAGCCAAGAAACTGTAAATACACAAAAACAACTCCTAGAATAAACGTTGTTACTAAAAGCACCATTGCTTTGGAATTCTGCTCTTTTTTTACCGCATTTTTGGCCAATATAAATGTAAAACTACTTGCTATGATAACAGCAAGACTGATAAAAAAGGCTTCTGGTATTTCAAAATCTGTTAACCAGTCTACGCGCTCTTTACTTATTATGTATGCGCTAGTAAGACCTGCAAAACTCATCCCTAGACTTATCATGCCAAAAAGCAGCATGTTCTTTTTAGCGCGTGCTATTTTATCATTTTCTGTACCTTGTGTGTAGTCCATATTTTAATATTTTTAATAGCTTTATTTATCTAATAAATTTATCTGCCACATATATTATTTGTAGAAGGGTAATGTAACTTACACTCACCAACATAAGTTGTTTTGCAGATTTGTCTGTTTTTTGTTTGTACAATCGCAAGCCGTAATACACAAACCAAATTCCTAGCCCGCCAATAATTACTGCCGAAATTGGAGTGATATAAAACGCTCCTGTTACTCCAAAGGCAGGAATCAATGAAGACAACACCGTACACACGCTATAGAAAACAACTTGCACCGCTGTGGTACGATCTCTTTTTCCTGTAGGCAACATAAAAAAGCCTCCTTTTTTATAATCATCAAATAAAAACCAACCTATAGCCCAAAAATGAGGAAATTGCCAAAAAAACTGTATCATAAACAAGGTCCCTGGTTCTATACCAAAATCATTGGTAGCAGCTACCCATCCTAACATAAAGGGAATAGCTCCAGGAAAAGCGCCAACAAAAACAGATAAGGGTGTTTTGGTTTTTAAAGGCGTGTATAAAAAAACGTATATAAAGATGGATATCGCACCAAACATTGCTGTTTGTGGATTTATACTATACAATACAGAAATACCAACAATAGTTAAAATAATAGCTATAGAGAGCGCCGCAGCAATACTCATTCTGCCAGCTGGGATAGGCCTATTTTTTGTTCTATCCATCAAAGAGTCTAAATCACGCTCCATGATTTGGTTGTAAACATTGCTGGCTCCTACCATACAATATCCTCCAATACACAAAAGCAATAAGATCATAAAATCTACCTCTGCTGCGCCAAGTAAATACCCTGCAACCGAAGAAAACACAACACTTACAGACAACCTAAGTTTGGTTATTTCTGTAAAGTTTTTAACCCATGAGGTGGGAAGCACCTGTGTTTGTGTTACTGACAATAGAATCTATTTAAATTTTACCTTGTGTTTTGAGTGTGCAAAGATACGGTACAACTCTAATTCTAACCAATTTATAACACATTATCTATGTTAAAAATAAGCCTAAAAAAACACTACAGGATAAGAGATCGTAAACCAAAAAAATCCCATTCAAAAAAGGTGTGTATGTACTTGTAATAAGAACTCAATAAAAAAAGCGCTGCAGAATTATCTACAGCGCTTTTTTTATTTATGATTATTTAAATTTATCGTACCATTCTAATTTCAGATGTTTCAAAATAATCTATGTCATCTTCTGAGTATGCATTACTAGATGACATTCTAAGCTCATTGGCATTAAACAGTGTTACATCAAAAAGAGTTTCATCCAAAAGGAGCTGCATTGTTGTATTATTGGCAGCATATGTTCCAGTTTCATTATCAACATCCACGATTACTGTAGATTGCTCTACAGGATCACCGGCAACCGTCACTAAGGTGTTAATAACGTATTGACCATCTACAACGTAGGTGTTATTGTCAGAAAAAGTAACTGTGAGTTGAAATGTTTCTCCATAAGTGGTTGAATCTGTTATAATATCTAATCCATTTATGTTAATAGTCTCGGTTGCGTTGCTAGTTAGATACGTAACCTGATAACTTCCTGCACTTAAATTTGTGTTGTTTAACAGGTATTGTGGGGCGTCATCATCACTAGTACAAGCAATCAACGATACAAAAATAACTAGGGTAAATAAGTGTTTGAATACTTTCATAATCAGTGTGTTTTAGTTTTCTATCTGAAATCTAATTGGAAGGGAATACAATACCCCAACCGCTTGACCACGTTGCTTTCCTGGTGTCATCTTTGGCAAAGCTTTGATGGTTTTAATTGCTTCTTGTTTTAATTTTGGGTGCGGCGCTCGTGCCTGAACATTGGTAATGTTACCCGTTCTGTCAATTTTAAATTGCACATATATTTGCTGAATTCCTTCCAACCCTAAATCACTTGCCAGATCTGTGTTGAATTTCTTTTGTACAAATTTCTGAATTTTACTAGACATGCACTTCTTCTTAGCAGCATTGTTACCTGCACTTTCACAACCAGGGTATATTGGCACATTCTCAATTACAGCGAAGGGAACATCATCAATAATTTCTCCAGCTTCTTCAATTTCTTCAATCTCTACGATTTCTTCTTCTTGACTAATCTCTGTAGATTCGATAATTGTTTCTTCCACGTCTGCCTCATCTT
>JGI24538J26636_10000352_pt1 | contig 13661 bp, 10 predicted proteins | sample SouAtlMetagenome_FD_26636 | JGI IMG/M metagenome (IMG submission 26636) | reverse complement strand
CCTCTAGCAGTAAACTCCATTAAACGAGCTCCACCATCATAACATGCTTTTAAAACTTTTTTACTTACTTCTATATTATTATGAAAAAATAAAGGAACCATTCCTGTATTTTTCATTATTTGTGCTACTTCTAATCTTGAAAATTGTGCCATTATATTGTTATTTAATTTTTAATTCCAGTTTAATATTTTATTAAAATCGTATGCTTCTGGGTTTGGTAAATATTCTTTTGCTTTTTCACAATCCTTTTCTTTAATGTAGAAAAGATTATTTATAAACAATTGTGCCATATCTGAATTAACATCTACTAATCTTGGAGGGATTTTACCGTTTTCATCTTCAAAATCTTTCAAAAATAAAGGCGTAATATCTCCTTTAGAATTTGCACTTACAATACAACCAGATATTCCTTGGTCAAATAATTTTTTAACTCCTATACCTAATAAAGTACACAACGTTAAATCGAATGCAATTGGATTACAACACCTTAATTCATAGCCAAGTTCTACGGGTCTTGATTTCACAGATAATCCAATCTCTTTGAGTTTTACTTGTAATAGATAATTAAAAATATGAGATTTACTTACATTTCCTAATTCTGGATGTCCATGATCATCGTACGTAAAATTTATACCAGAGTTGATAATTTCTTCTTCTTCCATGAAATGAAAAACACCTTCACTTACTAAAGCCACACCATATTCTATACCTTCAATTTTACATTTAACTATTGAAGAAATAATCATATTGATTATTTTTTCGAATGTAATAGTAGTTTTATCGAACATTTCTGGAATAATCATCATTTGAAAATGACAAGCAGAAGCTATGCCAAAAGCTAAATGACCTGCAGAACGTCCCATTGTAGACATTACAAACCAGTTTTCACTAGTTCTGGCATCTTCATAAACTGTATTACCAATACGAACTCCTTCATCTTTAGCTGTATGAAAACCAAATGTTGGATTCCTATCAGGCAAAGGTAAATCNTTATCAATAGTTTTAGGAACATGAATGTGGCCAACCGATAAATCTTGATTTTGAAGATATTTAGTTAATCTATTAGCAGTTGAAGCGGTATCATCTCCTCCAATAGTCACTAATAATTTTACATTGTATTTCTTAAAAAAATCTGCTTTAAAATCGCTATCTTTTGGTTTAAATCTGCTCATAATTAAAGTAGAACCTCCACGACTAAAAATACGGTCNGCATGATGAAAATCGAATATTTTCACTTCTGGATTATCAGAAAGCAATCCTTTATAACCATGATGCACACCTATAACATCATAACCATCCTTTAAGAAAGTTTTCGCCAGTGTACTTATAACCGTATTAATACCTGGTGCTGGACCGCCGCTGCATATAATCGCAATTGATTTTCTCATTTTAGGTAAAGATTTTAATCTAGACGCTAAGAAGTCTAACGAGCAACTCGACCAGAAGCATCACCACCCATTAACTTTTCTACTTCCGCAACAGTTGCTAAGTTTGCGTCTCCTTTAATTGTATGTTTTAAACAAGATGCTGCAACTGCAAAGTCCAATGCATTTTGATCATCTTCTGGGTATTTAAGTAATCCATAGATCAACCCACCCATAAAAGAATCTCCTCCACCNACTCTATCTACTATATCGGTGATTTGATATTGACGCGTTTGCAACAATGTTTTACCATCATATAAAACACCTGCCCAAGTATTGTGAGAGGCAGATATAGAACCTCTTAAAGTAGTAATTACCTTTTTAGCTCTTGGAAACTTCGCCATCATTTGCTCACAAACTGACAAAAATGCTTCTGCTTTTACATTATGTCCTTCCGTTTGAACAGAAATCCCTGCTGGTTTAATACCNAAATGCATTTCTGCATCCTCCTCATTTCCTAAGACAATATCACAGTAAGAAGTTAACTCCGTCATTATTTTTTCTCTATGTGCATCATCACANAANTTCCAAAGTTTTGCCCTGTAATTTAAATCTGTAGAAATAGTAATTCCTTTTGCACTAGCAGCTTTAACAGCTTCCAAGCATACATCTGCAGATCCTTGGGAAATCGCTGGTGTAATACCGGTCCAATGAAACCATTCTACTCCGTCAAAAACGGTATCCCAATCAATCATCCCTGATTTTATTTCTGCAATTGCAGAATGTGCTCTATCATATACTACTTTAGAACCTCTAGAAACAGCTCCTGTTTCTAAGAAGTAAATTCCTAAACGATCTCCACCCCAAACAATTTTATCAACGTTTACACCACGCTTTCTCATTTCCATCATTGCACATTGTCCAATATCATTTTTAGGCAAACGCGTTACAAAATCAACATCGACTCCGTAATTTGCTAATGAAACCGCTACATTAGATTCTCCTCCTCCATAAACAACATCAAAGTTATTTGCTTGAGAAAACCTTAAAAATCCCTGTGGAGCTAATCTTAACATGATCTCTCCAAAAGTNACTACTTTACCCATTTTTGTTTAATTTTTTATATGTTTATATTTTTTTAGTTAAACGTTTAAGCAGTTCTTTAAAATAAAATCAAAACTTCTTTTAGTACTTGAAATTTTGATTACATAAACAAAGTGACTACATTTGTTTAAACGTTTAAGCAAATATATATAAAATTCGTGAAAAAAAAGAAAACTACCATAAAAGATATTGCAAACGTATTAAATATTTCTGCAGCAGCGGTTTCTAAAGCATTGCATAATGATTCAAGAATTAGCGAAAAAACTAAAGAAAACGTTAGACAAGTAGCTAAAAAATTACAATATCAACCCAATCACTTAGCGAGTGCTTTACGAAGTGGAAAAAGTAATTTAGTAGGAGTTATTGTGCCTAGAACCAATAGTAATTTCTTTTCATCAGTTATTCAAAATATAGAAGAAGTATTGAATAAAAAAGGGTACAGCATCATTATCACACAATCTAATGAATCCTATGATAAAGAATGTAAAAGTATCGATACGCTACTTTATACCCAAGTAGATGGAATTATTGCCTCAATGGCAAATGAAACTATAGATTTAAGTTCTTATGAAAAAATTAAATCCAAGGGCATCCCTTTGATTCTTTTTGATAGAGGTGAAAATGATTTAAATGTAGACTATATTGGAATTGATGATTATAATAGTAGTCATGTAATTGTAGAGCATTTGGTAAAAAATGGTTGTCAACGCATTGCGCATATAGGTGGTTATAAACGAACTCGAATTTATAACAATAGAATTCGAGGATATGTAGATGCTTTGAAAAAACACAAACTCCCTTTAGATGCAGAATTACTTACCGAAGGTGATTTGACAATTGAAGATGGAAGGATAAAAATGAGGCAATTACTGAGTTTAAAAACGCGTCCCGATGCAGTATATGTTGCTGGAGATTATGCCGCTTTGGGTGCTTTACAAGTTTTAAAAGAACATAAGATTCTTGTTCCTGAAGAGATTTCTCTGGTAGGTTTTGGTAACGAGCCTTTTACAGATATGGTTACACCTAAAATTACAAGTGTCAATCAACATAGTGCAGAAATTGGGAAACAAGCCGCAAATACCTTTCTAAAATATATTGAGAATGATACTATAGAACAACGTTTAAATAAGATAATTTTAACTGCAGAATTAATAGTGAGAGATTCTTCTAATAAAAAAACTCCCCTTTAAATGCATAAAGAGAAGTTTCTACTCAACTAACAAAAATTAAATTCCTAAAGCTTGTCCGCCACCGATTTGTATCGTTTCTGCTGTAATAAATGCTGCATCATTACTAGCTAAAAAAGAAACCACTGAAGCCACTTCTTGTGGTTGTCCTAATCTACCCAACATAATATTATTTTTCCATGAAGCAAATACTTCAGGCTTACTTTCTTTAATTTGTGCATGAAAAGGAGTATCAATCGTGCCAGGGGAAACCGCATTACGCGAATACCATATTCGGCTAAATCTTTAGCCAAAGCTCTTGTAATTGCATGCACACCCGCTTTAGAAGTGCCATAAATTCCAGCTCCTGGTCCACCAGCATTCCATCCTGCATTAGATGTATAGTTAATTATTGAAGCATTTTTACCTTTTTTAAGAAAAGGAATTGCAGCTCTAGATGCAAAAAATACGGAGTCTAAGTTCAATGCCATCACAAATCTGTAAAAATCTGTTGTCATTTCTTCAAACCGAGATCTTCCTCCCAAGCCTCCAGCATTGTTTACTAGTACATCTATTTTACCATATTTTTTCCCTATTGCATTAATATTTGAAGTTACTTCATCTTCGTTTGTAACATCAAAACCAAAATACTCTGCAGTAATTCCTGCTGCCATTAATTCTTGAACTCTTTCTGCTCCTGCAGCATCTTCAATACCGTTTAGAAGTACAGTATATCCATCTTTCCCTAATCTCTTTGCTACTTCGAATCCAATCCCCCCGGTAGCTCCTGTAACTAGAGCTACTTTATCATTTAAATTACTCATATATTTATTATTGCTTATTCTTCTTATTAAAATTATTCTTCTACTGTTTTTCTGACAGGTTCTATGTTTTTGATGAAAACAAAAATTGATAAAACACCTAAGATGACTGATATTGTAATTGCTATAAAAGCGGGTGTGTAAGATCCTTCTGTGGTTATTTTACCAATAAACCAATTCATAATCATTGGAGAAACAGCCGCAACGGTTCCAGCTAAACCAGCTAATGTTCCAACAGAGGGGCCTCTAAATAAATCACTTGAAATCGTTTGTACATTCCCAATTGCAAATTGAAATCCAAAAAGGACTACACCTGCTAAATAGATAAATGTCATAAAATTATTTTCTCCTACAAATTGAATGATGCATACAAACCCAATAAAGACTAATAAGCCTCCAATTGTAATTGTAATTTTTCTTGCAGCATCTACGGATTTTGTTTTCATTAATAATCCAGAAAACCAACCTCCTACAATACTACCGGCTGCTGCCATTAAATAAGAAATCCACATAGTAGCAGCAATTTCTTCGATGCTTAGATTAAATGTTTTGTTTAAATAAATAGGCATCCACCCTGCAAAAAACCACCATATTGGTTCAATAAAGAATCTACATACTAAAACGCCCCATGATTGTTTGTAGCTTAAAATTTTTCCAACGGATAAACTCTTTACTTTTGTATTACTAATAATATCGTCCTTTTCTATTTTATCAGCTAAAATTAAATCTCTTTCCTCTTGCGTTATCCAAGGGTGCTTTTCTGGAGTAGATTTATTTAAGAATAGCCATGGAATTACCCATAGTAAACCCACTGCTCCTAATATTATATATGTTGTTTTCCAGCCAAAAGCTGCATATAAATAAACAATTACAAAAGGGGCAATTACATTACCAATTGAAGCACCAGAATTAAAGATACCTTGTGCAATGGCTCTTTCTTTAACCGGAAACCATTCACCATTACTTTTTACAGCACCAGGCCAATTACCTGCTTCTCCTAAACCGAGTAAACCTCTAAAAATAGACAACGTAATAATACCTCGTGCAAACGCATGAAAAGCAGATGCTAAAGACCAAACGATTATTGAAACCGTAAAACCTAAACGAGTGCCTATTTTATCATATAATTTTCCTGATAAAAATTTTCCGACAGCATACGTAGCCATAAAAACATTTAACATAATGGCATAATCTGCATTATCCATTCCTAAATCTTTACCCATTTCTGGCCAAAGTAGCGCGAATGCAGTTCTATCTATATAATTGATTACAGTTGCAATAAATATGAGGATTATAATCCACCATCTTAAGCCTTTAATTTTCATATTCATGTATTATTATCTAGCACAGGTATGTATGTGCTAAGTCTGACAAACTTGTTGTCATTAAAAAATTGAATAGTTTGTATTGAAGTAATTTTTAGAAAAACTTCATTTTATAAATTATTCGTTTATAAATCCCTCGTTTAATATTTTACTATTTGTACCAAAAAAAGCGTGCACTCTTTTTTTCTTGTTTTATATATTATAACAATATTGATACAATGTTTTAAAATGTATTTTCATGCATTTTTTTGCTAACTGCGGGTCTTTGGCAACAATAGCATTGTAAATATCGGTGTGTTCTTTTATCCCTTTTTGTGCTAAATCATCATCACATACATGAAATTTCTCAAATTTTGTGATAATTTCTGGTGTAATGATTAGCATAAATGTATTCATCGTACTATTTCCCGAAGCTTTTGCAATTGCTAAATGAAATAGNAGATCTTCTTGCATTGCATCTTCACCTTTTAATACTTTNACATTATAAGCCTCTAATGCTTCCTTTAATTGAACTAAATCTTTTTCTGTTCTTCTTAATGCTGCTAATTTTGAGGTTTTAACCTCTAACATAATTCTTGTTTCTACTAAAAATTTAAAATCAGGCTCGTCTAATCGAAGAATGTCTTCAATCATCCCATTCATAGCAATAACACCAATATTTGCAACAAAAGTTCCACTCTGTGGAATGGATTTTAGCAATCCATAAAATTCTAATTTTTGAATAGCTTCTCTAACATTACTTCTACTAACATTAAATTTTTCTGAAAGCATTCTTTCAGAAGGTAGTTTTTCTCCAGGTTCTAAATTCTTATAATTGATTAAATCTCTAATTCCAATTATAATTAAATTTTGAACTTTTTGACTTTCAGTCTTTGTTAGCACTTCTAACTTCATAAATATAAATTTTATACTGTTAATCAAAGATAATATTAAATGTATGAATACTATTTCTAACTAGACATTTTTTTTAAGAATTAAGCTTTTACTTTTTAAGACTAATCTTAAACAGTAAAAGCTTAATAAATAGTTAATAAAACAGCTATTTTATTAGTAACCAGGATTTTGAGTAATTACTCCATTACTAGCAAAAATCTCTGAAGTTGGAATTGGAAACAAATGATANTTACTATCAATAGTCATTCCCATTTCCGCATTAACAGCACCAGTTCTAACTAAATCAAACCATCTATGACCTTCTAAAGCTAACTCCAATCTTCTTTCATTAGCAATTGCAGTTCTAACAGTTGCTTTCGCAGTTGCAGTAACGTTTGCCAAATTAGCTCTACTTCTAATTTTATTAAGTTGAGTAATAGCAGAAGATGAATTTCCATTTTCATTTAATGCTTCTGCATACAATAAAATTACATCTGCTAATCTTAGTTCTATAAAATCTTGTTCAGCACCTGCAGACCCAAATTTAACAGCTATACGCGAAGGGCCAGATAAATCGATCGTTGCATTTTTTCTGGTGGTATCTCCAGCAGCATCAAAAGCATTAACTAAATCTGCAGTAATTGGATCTTCATCAGATTTTGTATCCCCACCGTTACTCCACAAAGGAAATGTAGTACCACTATAGTCACTTATTGCTATAGACCCTGATATCTGAGTTGCAAAAATAACTTCTGTATTCAAGTCAGTACCAGAGCCAAAAATATCAGCAAAGTTAGGNTCCAATCCCAGACCAGCAGCACCAGCTCCATTTACAACAGNAGCTAAATTAGATTCTGCATTCATAAAATCACCCATTTGCATATATACTTTACCTAATAATCCTTGCGCAGCAATTGCAGANGCTCTTCCTGAAGATAATCCACTGTTATCTAAAGCACTTTTTGCATCCGTTAAATCAGAAACTATTTGACCATATACATCAGCAACTGGCTGTCTTTTTAATATTGAAGTATCTTCTGTGCTTGGTGCGNCAGATAAATTAAGAGTAACATCTCCAAAAACTTTTACTAATTTAAAATAAGCCAAGCCTCTTAAAAATTTAGCTTCACCAATATGTTTAGCATTTGAAGAATTTTCAATAACTATATTCGTACTTAATATAGATTTATATAAAGCCGCATAAAAAGGTTGGAAAAAATTACCTTCCATAGTTGATACATCCCCATTGAATGTCGCAAACGAATTATGTGGCGATTCNTCAAACTGAGTGTTATCTGCTCTAAAATCTCCCATTACTGCNATTGGAGTAGCAGAACCAGTTTGATAATTATATGCTGCATTCAAAACTCCATCAAAATCTGTTAAAGATTCTGGACTAGCAATATTTGATGGAGATTGATCTAAATCTGTTGAACATGCTGATACGACCAACATTAGTCCTAATAATATTATGTTTATTTTTTTCATTTTTTCTTTATTTAAAAATTAAGATTCAAACCTAAAGTAAAGCTTCTAACAACTGGACTTGCACCTACTTGAAAACCTGATGTTGTAGGTCCATTATAATCACCTGTAGTTTCAATACCTTCTGGATTATAAGAAGTATAATTATCTGCCATTAAGTATAATAAGTTAGTAGCTGCACCATAAACTCGAACAGAACTTAAGCCAACTTTTTTAGCTAGATTTTGTTTAAGAGTATAACCAATTGTTATATTTCTTAATGCCAGATAAGAAGCATCCTGAACATTTGCATCTAAGTTGTCTTTTGCACCTTTAACAAACATACCATTATGCACAGCACGTCCATCAGCATCTTTAAAACCATCTACTAATCTTCCACCCCATTGAGAACCATAATAATAAGGATCTATATTAAAAACTTCTGCTCCTTCTGCTCCTTGAAATTGTAATGACATATCAAAGTCTTTATAACTCATAGAACTACTCAATCCCCAGTAAAAATCTGGTGTATTTTGCCCTACTTTCACTAAATCTCCACCCTCTTCAACAGTTCTTGTTTTATCAATTACTCCATCATTGTTTTGATCTATTACATAATATTCGCCATTGCTATTGTTTGGATTTCTTGTGCCATCTTCTAAGTACTTCATTTCAACTTGTCCTGCAGTTTCTAATGCCCACATTTCACCAATTTGACCTCCTACATAATTTCTGAAGACAACATCTCTACCAGATTGACCTACGGGTTGTCTCGGTAATTCATCTAAACCTCCTAAATCTGTGATTTCTGTATTAACTGTAGATAGATTAGCATTCACATTCCATGAGAAATCATTTTTTTGAATGATAGCTGCAGAAAACTCAAATTCAACTCCAGAACTTCTTACATCTCCAGAATTTAATTTTATAGCATTTGTTCCAAGAACTTCAGAAACACTTTGATTAATTAAAATATCTTCAATATCTGAAGTATAGTAATCTACACCTAAAGTAAAACGATTATTTAAAAAACCTAAATCAAAACCAAAGTTAGTTTCTGTATTTGTTTGCCAAGTTAAATCTAGATTTGCTACATCTGAAGGAATATTAAATCCAGTACCATAAACTGTTGCAGTAGGACTTAATAAACTTAATGAGTTGTAAGATCCTAAAAAAGAAGCAGTACCTAATGAACCAGTACTAAATCTTAATTTTAATTTACTCAATACATCATTATCTTCTAAAAAAGATTCTTTATGTGCATTCCATCCCAAAGAAACCGCTGGAAAAGTAGCATATTGATTGTTAGCGCCAAAACGAGAATCACCATCTCTTCTAATAGAAACAGAAGCTAGATACTTATCATCATACGCATAATTAACTCTTCCAAAAATACTTTTTCTTACTCTAGTTTCATCTCTTTCAATTACAGCAATATCTGCCGGTAATAATAAACTAAAATTGACAACAGCAGTATTTGGCACATTAGTACCATCTAGAGAAGTTCCTCTAAAAGTAGTAGATTGAAATTCAACACCAGCTATTGCGGCTAAGTTGTGTTTACCAAAATCTTTTGTATAATTTAAAGTAGTTTCACTTAATATAGAAGATACTTTTACATCTGTTTGATCTAAATTTGTTGCACTACCGCGACCTTTAGCATCAGACATAAGTCCTCTCCAATAATAATCTTGAGTATCTCTCATGTCACCACCTAAAACTGTTTTCAAATCCAATCCTTCTAAAATAGTATAAGATAAATAAGAATTAATATTCATGAAATAGGTTCTTTGTGTTCTTTCAGTATTATCAAGCTTCGTAGCAGGACCTTGATCACCAGAACCTCCAATACCATTATTAGCCCTTCCATAATGCCAATCATTCACATAATCTCCAGGCTCTAATGTGTATATACTTCTATTATAACCTAAAGCTTCCGTTGCACCACCATTTACTCCACTGTCAAATGAAGAAAGACCCAAAGCTTGCGCTTGCTGATCTAATGCTTGAACAAAAGCAATAGATGCTTCTGTATGATAAATTGGATGCACACTATATGCTCTAGAAAGATCTCTAACATCCCATCCAACAATTTGTCTTTTAGAAGCAAAACCATTAAAACTTAAACCTGTTTTAAACTTCTCTCCTAATTTAGCATCAATATTTAGACGGGCATTTAATCTTTCAAAACCTTGAGTTCTAACAATCCCAGTTGCATCTTGGTAACCAACAGATCCAAAATACTTTACATCATCTGTACCACCGCTCATACTAAAATTATGGCTAGTAGTATTACCTGTTTGATATAAAAAATCTTCTACACTCATTTCATCAGGAGAATTTTCATAACCAGTTAATCTGTATTCTAAAAAAGCTGGGTCTATTTGAGAAACATCCCAATTTCCTGCAGCAATTTCTGCTCTTGAATGTGCAGCCCATTCAGATCCTGTCTTAAGTATGTTGTCACGATATTTATTTGAAAAACTGGTATAAGTATTATAACTAAATTTAGGTTTACCTGTTTTTCCTTTTTTAGTAGTAACCAAAACAACACCATTTGCACCTCTTGAACCATAAATAGCAGCAGAAGCAGCATCTTTTAAAATTTCTATACTTTGAATATCATTTGAATTAACTGTTGCTAAACTTCCTGAGATAGGAAAACCATCTACAACAATTAATGGGTTTGAGCTGCCCGATACAGAAGAAGCTGCTCTAATTTGAATTTTCGGATCTGCACCTGGCTCTCCACTTGCATTTTGAATTAAAACACCGGCTAACTTACCTGCTAATGCCTCATCTACACGGGTAGCTTGAACGGCAGCAACATCATCACCACCAATTTTTGAAATAGCACCTGTAAGGTGACTCTTCTTTCGAGTTCCATACCCAACAACTACAATTTCATCTAGGCTAGTTGTGTCTTCAACCATCGAAATAGATAAAGTTTTTTGATCTTCTATAGCCACTAATTGCTTCACATACCCCAAATAAGAAAACTCCAAAACGTCTCCTTTTTGAACTTTAATTTCAAAATTTCCATCAAAATCTGTAGCTCCACCTTTGTCTGTATTTACTATCCTATAGGTTACCCCCGGAAGTGTTGTATTGTCTGCTTGTGAAGTTACAATACCTTTTATCGTATATTCTCCTTGCGCGAATAACGAAATGTTGAATAACAATACTAAGAGTACTATTATATTCTGTTTTAAATTCATAATTTATGTTTAAGTTTAAGTTTTTAAAAAATTATTAGCTTCATATTTGTTTATAAAACTAAGCCTTAACAACTTTCACGTAATTTTTAAAAAGAAAATATTAGCGAATAAAATAATAGTATATTTTGTATATTTGCTAAACTTATACTTAATTTTTATAGATTTTGTGTCAGTTTATACTTCCCTCAGAAGAAGTGTTATTACTAAGGGATAGGCGTGCACCTATCCTTTTTTTTGTTTAAAGATCTATATATCCATCATATTATATATTTTTTNAATTAATATTGGTTANCCAAATTGGTTANCCAGATTGGTTTTCCAAATATAGTTAAATATTTCTTAAAAAAAAAAGAAAAAAAGTTTTAATTACTAAAAACTAGCATATTAGACCATAAATTTTCTAGAAAAAATTTAATTACCAGTTAAAGATAGTCTTCCATATCACATACGTGATTGCAAGCATGATTGCCCAACTAATAATTTTCGTGTAATCTCGCCTAGTTCGTTTCATCAAAATCTTTCACTGTGTTTGGTACGAACCATTGTAAATTTCAGTTTTCATCTATAAAACTAGTAATTTGAGAATGATGCTATTTATGATTATAAGCCTATTCCACTTGCGTCAAATAAAAATTTAACAAGCATAATCTAATTATACTCAATTCTTTTTAAATTAAACCATCACCAAGTAATTCCTGCTCTTTGTTCTAGTCTGAAAAAAAATTAATTACTTTCTACAAATGTTTTTAATACCTCTATTATTATAATATAGTGCTAGTATTAAAGATGTTAATGTTCTTTTTATTGGAAAATTAAAAGATTAACTATTTCTCTAACTTCATAAAATAATCAAAAATTTCCGGAACATTAGCATTTCCCATTTCTGCACTAACAGCTGCTTTAAGATTTGTAGAAGTAGCTTCAGCAATAAGAGAAGTTGTACCAAGATCATTCATCATTTGTACAAAATATCCTAAATCTTTATTTGCATTATTGATTGAGAAACCTAAATCACTCACGTTGTCTACAGCATAATGTTTGCAAAATTTCATAAATGGAGAGTTTGAAGGCCCAGAAGACATGATGTCAAACAATTGCTGCGTATCTACACCTGCTAATTTTGCCGCAACGAAGGCTTGTGACATCGCAACAACAGTAGTCATACCTATAAAATTATTGATAAGCTTCGTTGTGTGTCCAGCTCCAGCCGCACCAAGATAGAATACATTTTCACCTTGTTCGTCCAAAACTGNCTTTACTTTNTCAAAAGTGTCTTTATTACCTGCAGCCATAATATTAAGCAGGCCGTCTTTTGCATGAGCAGGAGTGCGTCCAAGTGGGGCATCAATCATGCCAGCACCTTTTTCTGCAAGAGCTTTACCTATTTTTATAGTAGAAGCAGGAATCGATGTTCCGAAATCAATCAAAACAGCACCTTCTCTAATACCAGCAAGAATACCATTTTCACCATAAACAATCTTTTCAACAACAGCAGAAGTTGTAAGACAGAACATAATGATATCACTCTTTGCAGCTAATTCTTTTGGAGAACTAGCTTCAGAAGCATTACCCCGATTAATAACTTTTGCAACTTCATCTTTATTAAGATCGATTACTATTAGCTCAAAACCTCTTTTTTGAAGATTTTCAACCATGTTACCACCCATAAGGCCAAGTCCTATAAATCCGATAGTAGGTTTTTTCATATTTTATTTATTTTATTTTATAATTATTATTTTTGTCAGTATCTACATTGCTTTAACAATGTGTATATTTTATTTTTACTGAATGAAATCCTTGTTACTCTAGGCAACGAAGAGAAAAAAAATGAAGTTTCTTGTTCTTTAATTTCATCTCCAATTAAGATTTTTTATGAACATAAATACTACCTAATCGACACTAATTAATGGCTAACTTCTAATTCATAAAAACGAACTTTAGAAGATGCTCCTTTATCTCTTGATTGAAAGTAATTTCCGGCTTTAAAGTAATTTTCAAAAACCCCCCATTTTCTCATATGAATATTCTCGTACACCTTAAATTCATTCTTATTTAGAATTATTACCATTTTACCTTCTGTAACTTTTACTTCTAATGTAAATTTCCGAAACCCTACTTTTTGCTCAAAATTAAAACCGTCATCATTATCCCAAGCATCTTCATGCAATATTTCAGGTATTGTTGCATTTAAATTTTTAAGAACTTTTGTTTTTACTCGCACTTTACCATTATCCCAATATATTTTTAAAATGGGTGGCGCGTTGTTATCATCTTCACCAATTAAATCTCGTTGTTCATTTGTTAGACGACCATGAATTTGCATAAT